>ERZ857969.83-NODE-83-length-143199-cov-15.373065_pt1 | contig 143199 bp, 120 predicted proteins | sample MGYA00519864_ERZ857969 | MGnify/ENA primary metagenome ERZ857969 (study PRJEB31778, sample SAMEA3449382) | human gut metagenome | biome: human gut; feature: human-associated habitat; material: faeces | place: United Kingdom | collected 2010/2012 ...
AAAACTGGTTCAGGATAATTATGACAAAATGTAGAAATTTCATTGTAATTATTCCGTAAATCAGCACTTGATTTGATTGTTGGCATAAAAACACCTCCTTGCTTTATAACAAAATTATACATAAATTTTGTTATAGCGTCAATGATATATTAATAGAGAATGATTAATTCTTATCTCAAGAGTACTTTTATTAAATCATGCATATTTTGCCTGTATGGTAATTTGGTGTTATATACTTGATGGATGAGGAGATGGAGACGGCGATTATGACACAAGTTAAGTTTGTATCTTTATGGACAAAGAAAATTTAATATGATATAGTATAAGATGTTTGTTGGTTTTCTTTATGTGTAAGAAAACTTGTATGTGGAAAAAAGGAATGGAAAGGAACTTGATAGCATGAAACTCGGAATCGTGGGGCTTCCCAACGTAGGAAAAAGTACATTATTTAATTCATTAACAAAAGCAGGAGCAGAATCGGCAAACTACCCATTTTGTACGATTGACCCAAATGTCGGAGTCGTACCGGTGCCGGATGAAAGACTGGATGTATTGACTAAGATGCATGAGTCGAAGAAGACTGTACCGGCAGTTATTGAATTTGTAGATATTGCAGGATTAGTAAAAGGAGCATCCAAGGGAGAAGGATTAGGAAACCAGTTCTTGTCAAATATTCGAGAGGTGGATGCCATTGTACATGTTGTCCGCTGCTTTGAAGATACGAATATTGTTCATGTAGACGGAAGCATTGATCCGCTGCGTGATATTGAGACAATTAATCTGGAACTTATTTTCTCGGATGTTGAAATCTTAGACCGCCGTATTGCCAAGACAGCACGCGGTGCGAACAATGATAAGAAACTTGCCAAAGAAGTAGAAATGATGAAGCGTTTGAAAGATTTTTTGGAAGAAGGACATTTGGCAAAGAATTTTGAACTTTTGGATGAAGAGGAAGAAGAGTGGTTTAAGGAATATAATCTTTTGACAGCAAAACCAGTTATTTATGCGGCAAATGTATCAGAAGATGATTTGGCAGACGATGGTGCATCCAATGAACAGGTAGCAAAGGTGCGCGAGTTTGCAAAAGAGGAAAAATCAGAAGTGTTTGTTATCTGTGCGCAGATTGAGCAGGAGATTGCGGAACTGGATGACGATGAGAAGAAGATGTTTTTGGAGGATTTGGGACTTACTGAGTCCGGTCTTGAGAAACTGATTCGTGCCAGCTACCGCATTCTTGGTTTGATTAGTTTTTTGACAACCGGTCCGGATGAGACGCGTGCATGGACGATTACAGAAGGAACGAAGGCACCGCAGGCGGCAGGTAAAATTCATACGGATTTTGAACGCGGATTCATTCGTGCGGAAGTGGTAAGCTATGATAATCTGGTAGAGTACAATGGATATAACGGAGCAAAAGAAAAAGGTCTTGTGCGCTCCGAAGGAAAAGAGTATGTTGTACAGGATGGCGATGTTGTATTGTTTCGCTTTAATGTATAAAATCGATTATAAAATGAAAGAGGGGTATTTGGGATGAGTCAAGGGGCAGATATTGCATTTCCACATTTGGGAATTACCATTGGACATTTGCCAAAAGGAATTACCATCGGTGGATTCACGATTGCTTTTTATGGTATTATCATTGCCTGTGGTATGCTTGCCGGGCTTATGCTGGCGAGATGGCAGGCAAAGAGAACCGGGCAGGAGCCGGATGTTTACTCCGATTATGCGATTTGGGGAATTATTTTTGCGATTATCGGAGCACGCTTATATTATGTAGCGTTTAGCTGGGATGCCTATAAGAACAATTTATTGCAGATTTTTAACACACGAGGTGGTGGACTTGCGATTTATGGTGGTGTAATTGCTGCTGTAGTTACTGCAATTATCTATTGTAAAAAGAAAAAATACAGTTTCTTTTTGTTTGCCGATACGGCTGTGCCGGGACTGGTGCTTGGACAGATTATCGGACGGTTTGGTAATTTTATGAACCGGGAGGCATTTGGAGAATATACGGATTCGTTGTTTGCCATGCGCCTAAAGGTTAGTGATGTCACATCGGCAAATATTACTTCTACGATGAGAGAGCATATCAGCATACAAGATGGCATTCGTTATATTCAGGTGCATCCGACGTTCTTGTATGAAGCGGCATGGAATGTGCTAGTGCTGACGGCAATGCTTCTTTATACGAAGAAAAAGAAATTCGATGGAGAGATTTTTCTCATTTATCTCATCGGATATGGTCTTGGCAGAGCATGGATTGAGGGACTGCGTACCGACCAGTTACAGATTGGAACAACCGGAATTGCTGTATCACAGGTATTTTCGGCGGTTCTTGTAGTGGCGGGCGTGGTTGTCTGGATTTATCGGATGAGACGGTTGAAAAAGAAAGAAAAATAACAAAACCAGGAAAAAGGTCCTGTTTGTCTACGATATAAAGTAGATAAGCGGGGCCTTTTTTTGCGTGCAAACAGGAAAAAAATTGGAATTAGGCTTGCCAATTCCCACTAAGTGGTGTATTATTAATGTAAAAGTGGTGAGAAGTGGAGTAAAGTGTCACGAAGTGGTAAATTTTATGCTTTATGTGGCAGGTTCACAAAGCCATGATGGGAAGTTGGTGAAGCACGATGTTTATGGGAACGTATGAGCATGGCCTTGACGCGAAAGGACGTGTGATTATTCCGGCGAAATTAAGAGAAGACTTAGGGGAGTCTTTTGTTGTGACGCTTGGATTAGACGGTTGTCTGTTTGCGTATCCAATGAACGAATGGGAGGGTTTCATCGAAAAATTAAAAGAACTTCCCGGCACGAAAGAGGCCAGAATGCTTCAGAGACATTTCTTAGCAAATGCGGCACCATGTGAACTGGACAAGCAGGGACGTGCTTTGATACCGGCAAAATTACGTGAATATGCCGGACTTGCCAAAGAAACCGTTTTTGTCGGCGTCCTTTCTAAAATTGAAATTTGGAGTAAAGAGCGCTGGAATGAAAATGATGATTATGACAACATCGATGACATTGCCGAACATATGTCAGAGTTTGGCCTTAGTTTTTAGTCGGTGCAGGCAAGGAGGCAGTTATGGAATTTAAGCATGTGTCGGTTCTGTTAGAAGAAACCATAGACAGTCTGAATATTTGTCCGGATGGAATCTATGTAGATGGTACAACCGGTGGCGGCGGCCATTCGTATGAAATTGCAAAGCGATTAGGAGACAAGGGGCGTTTAATCTGCATCGACCAGGATGCGGAGGCACTTGCTGCGGCGCGCGTGCGGCTGGCACCTTTTGAAGAAAAGATAACTTTTGTAAAAAGCAACTACGTACATATGAAAGAAGTGCTTTCGGAGTTGTCGATACCAAAGGTAAACGGTATTGTTTTAGACTTAGGTGTTTCTTCTTATCAATTAGACAATGCCGAGAGGGGATTTTCTTATCGGGAAGATGCACCACTTGATATGCGGATGGATAGAGAGCAGAGTGTAACTGCCAAAGACATTGTAAATGAATACCCGGAATCCGAACTTTTCCGCATTATTAAAGAATATGGCGAGGAACGATTTGCAAGAAGTATTGCAAGAAATATTTGCAGACAAAGAAAAGAAAAACCGATTGAGACGACCTTGGAATTAGTCGATTTAATACGCACTTCTATGCCGGCGAAAGCAAGAAACGGAAAAAGCCATCCGGCAAAGAGAACATTTCAGGCAATCCGAATTGAATGCAACTGCGAATTGGATGTGTTAAGACAGGCGCTTGACGACATGGTTGATTTGCTTTGTGATGGAGGAAGACTTAGCATCATCACCTTTCACTCATTGGAAGACCGCATGGTAAAGACAAGCTTTAAGAAACAGGAAAATCCATGTACCTGCCCGCCGGATTTCCCGGTTTGTGTCTGTGGAAAGAAACCAAAAGGAAAAGTTGTTACAAGGAAACCGATTCTTCCATCAGAAGAGGAATTAGAACGAAATACACGCTCAAAAAGTGCGAAATTAAGAGTGTTTGAAAAAATAGAAAGTTAGGAGGAAGTTACATGGCAACACGGAGAACGCCATACGTATATGGAAGTGCGGCACCGAACATTGAGGTAATGCCGCGCAGGGAGGATGATTACGAGAGAAGGAGACAGACAAGACCCGTCTCCAGACCAAGACCAAAACGGAAGGCAAAAATTGATAAAGTTGCCGTGTTATTGACAGCACTTACTTTTTTTGTTGTAATGGCTGCCGGTATCTTTTATCTGCGTTTGCAATTTCAGTCTACCTATTTGAATAAAAGTGTGGTAAAATTGCAAAGTGAAGTAGTTGAAATGGAAAAGAAAAATGCAACTGCCGAGAAAGAATTGGACGACTCGGTTGATTTGACTGCTATTTATAACAAAGCAACGAAACAGCTTGGCATGGTGGCAGCAAGTGAAAACCAGATGGATACTTATGAGAGCCGGAAGAGTACGCAGGTTCGCACTCATGGGGATATTCCGGCAGAATAATTGTGAAAAGCACAACCGGAATGGAGAGTAAGATATGGCTACACAGTATAATCAAGGACGATACTCCTATCGAAGACGCAGAAGAAGAGGAAAGCCGAAACGTTTTAGCAGAAAAATGTGTATTACGGTATTTCTCGTCTTTTGCGTTTGTTTGTTTACTTTTGGGGTGTTGTTGTTTAAGATTTACCGCATCAACAGTAAGGATGGAGACCGTTACCGCAAAGAGGCACTTTCTCAGCAGTCATATACAAATACGGTGTTGAATTACCAGCGCGGTGATGTTAAGGACCGTAACAATACTACATTGGCAGTCAGCGTGCGCAAATATGATTTGGTGTTAGAGCCACGGACACTTGGCAAAGATGAAAAGAAAAAACAGGCAACGGTAGATGCAATTGCAAAAACATTTGGCGTGGCATCGTCTGTTGTGGAAGAAGTAATTCAGAAAAAGCCAAACTCGATGTACGAGCATATTGACGGTTTAAAGGAACTGCCTGCAAAAAAGGTGGACAAGTTCAAAAAGCAGATAAAAAAAGAACGTTTAGAGGGCGTTTGGTTTGAGGAAGTGTACAAAAGAAATTATCCGCTGAAAACCGTTGGTGCAAGTATTATTGGTTTTATGAATTCAAATAATCAGGGAACTTACGGTGTGGAAGAACAGTACAATTCCGTTTTGAATGGAACGACAGGAAGAGAGTATGGTTATTTTGATTCCAATATGAATTTACAGCGAACCATTAAAGAAGCAAAAGACGGCAATTCGGTTGTTCTCACGATTGATGCCAATGTGCAGAAAATTATAGAGGATGAAATTGCGGATTTCCAAAAGAACGGAACCGGTGCGAAGACGATTGCGATGATGGTCATGAATCCGAAAAATGGAGAAATTCTTGCTATGGCATCCAACTCCACATTCGATTTGAATGACCCACAGAATCTGGCGTCCATGTATTCGGAACAGAAGATTGCAGCGATGACAGACAAAGAGAAAAACGAAAATCTTCTGTCTATGTGGTCGAATTTTTGCGTTGGCTCTGCCTATGAGCCGGGTTCTACATTTAAGCCGTTTACAATTGCTGCGGCGTTAGATGAAAATATTATCTCCGGAAAATCCACATTTCAGTGTAACGGTGTAAAGAAAGTGGCTGACAGAGAAATTCACTGCAGCAACCGAAATGGACATGGCATGCTAGATTTGCGTCATGCTCTGATGGAATCCTGCAATGCAGCCCTTATGGATATCGGACTTGGATTGGGACGAAATAAATTTAGTAAGTATAACAAATTGTATGGATTTGGACAGCGCACCGGTGTAGATCTGCCGGGTGAAACTTCCGGTTTGATTCACACGAAAGAAGAATTGAATCCGGTAGAATTAGCGACAAGTAGTTTTGGACAGACGCAGACGGTTACGATGGTTCAGATGCTCAGTGGTTTTTCATCCCTGATTAATGGCGGAAATTATTATCAGCCGCATTTGGTAAAAGAAATTCAGAACAGTAACGGTGATGTGGTAAAAACGATTGATCCGGTTATTGTGAAACGAACAACGAGTGAGGATACCAGTTCGAAATTAAGAAGTTACTTAAAATCAACGGTAGAAGAAGGAACTGCGGCACCGGCACAGGTAAAAGGATATTCCATTGGCGGAAAGACCGGTACGGCGGAAAAACGACCGGTATCGGCAAAGAAGTACTTAGTTTCCTTTATTGGCTGTGAGCCGGCAGAAGACCCGGAAGTGGCTTATTATGTGATTATTGATGAGCCTCATGTAAAAGACCAGGCGCACTCTACCTATGCGACCGAATTTTCGTCGAAGGTGATGAAACGTGTTCTTCCGTTTTTGGGACAATATGCTTCTTCGTCTCAAACAAAGCAGGATGCGAAACAAGAATAGGAATGATGAAGGGGCATATCTGAGCTCTCCATACAATACACTGTAATAATGAGAAAATCGGGAGCTTGTTTATGGAAAACCGACATCGAACATACCAACGTCAGTCAATGGGGTTGGTATTTTTTCTCTTTGTGCTTGTACTTTTAACACTGCTTGGCAGGCTTTTTTATCTCATGATAGGAAAAGCGGATTATTATGGAGTACAGGCGAAGGAACTTCATGAGCGTGAGCGAAAGATTAAGGCGGAACGAGGAGAAATCAAGGACTGTCACGGCAATGTATTAGCGGCAAATCGGTCCGTATCGACTATATCCGTAATCCACAGTCAGATGAAGGAGCCGGAACGGGTGATAACCCTTTTGTCGAAGGAATTGATGTTAGACGAGAAAGAGGTCCGGAAAAAAGTGGAGAAGGTTTCTTTGCGTGAAAAAATTAAATCGAACGTGGATAAGGAGACTTCGGATCGAATACGAAATTACAAATTGGCGGGTGTTACCGTCGATGAGGACTATAAAAGAGAGTACCGCTATGACTCGCTGGCATCAAAGGTGCTTGGTTTTACCGGCGGTGATAATCAGGGAATTATCGGTTTGGAAGTATCTTATGAAAAATATTTAAAAGGATTGGATGGCTCGATTTTGACAATGACGACCGCTTATGGTACGGAAATTGAAAATGGAGCCGAAGACCGCATTGAGCCGGTGGCAGGCTGGACATTAAATACCAGTCTTGATTTACCGGTGATGGAATACACGGACCAGTTAGCCAATTATCTGCTGAAAAAGAAACAGGCGAAAAGCGTGGATATTATTGTTATGAATCCTCAGAATGGAGAGATTTATGCAATGGCATCGGCACCGGAATTTAACTTAAATGATCCATACCGGATTTCCGGAGATTTGAGTAAAATGTCGGCAAAGGAAAAGAGTGAAAAGAGAAATGCCATGTGGCGGAACTCTTGTGTGTCGGATACTTATGAACCGGGTTCCACATTTAAGATATTGACAACGGCGGCAGCACTCGAAAAAGGTGTTGTGAAGATGACGGACCGTTTTCGCTGCCCTGGTTATAAAATAGTGGAGGACAGACGGATACGCTGTCATAAAAAAGGAGGACACGGCAGTGAGACATTTTTAGATGGCATTATGAATTCCTGCAATCCGGTTTTCATTGAAGTGGGCGCAAGAGTCGGTGTATCTGACTTTTTCCGCAAGATGTCAGATTTTGGATTGATGAATCGGACGGGGATTGATGTGCCGGGGGAGGCGTCGACCATTATACATAAAGAAAAAAATGTAGGAGCCGTTGAACTGGCAACGATGTCTTTTGGCCAGTCCTTCCAGCTCTCGCCGATAAGACTTGTAAGCCTTGCAGGTTCCATGATAAACGGAGGGTATTCCATTACACCGCATTTCGGTGTCAGCGCAGTTAGTGCCGATGGCGGTCTTATGAAACATTTTTCATACGGAAAGAAAGAGCGTGTTGTCTCAAAAGAAACTTCGGATTTGATTCGGATGGCACTAGGCAAGGTTGTTTCAGAAGGAACCGGACATAAGGCTTCTGTGAAAGGGTTTTCCGTTGGCGCAAAAACCGGAACAAGTGAGAAACTTCCGCGCGGCAATGGAAAATATATTGCGTCAACCATTGGTTTTGCTCCGGTCGAGAATCCAAAAGTTATTGCACTTGTGCGGATTGATGAACCGCAGGGCCTATACTATGGAGGTACTGTGGCAGCACCGGCAATTGCTGCGCTGTTTGAAAACATTCTCCCTTATTTATGCAAAAACTGATTTGCTGAATAAGTGCTTGCGGTAAGGCTCGTAATGGTATAAAATAGACACGTGCGTTGACGTACTTAATAAGATAAGAAGAGGTGGATATGAATGAATAATCTAAGTCTTAGTGTGTTTATGCCGGTTATAATTTCTTTTTTAATCAGCGTGGTATTTTGCCCGATTTTGATTCCTTTTCTGAGGAAATTAAAGTTTGGACAGACCGAGCGTGAAGAAGGACCACAGTCTCATTTGAAAAAGAATGGAACACCGACAATGGGTGGTCTTGTGATTTTGGCAAGTATTTTGCTGACCTCCTTAATTTATATTGGCAAATTTACGGAAATTCTTCCCGTTTTATTTATGACACTTGGTTTTGGTCTGATTGGTTTTCTGGATGACTACATCAAGGTGGTAAAAAAACGTTCGCTTGGGTTGACTCCTTTGCAGAAGATGGCATTGCAGTTTATTGTGACCGGTGTATTTATTTACTATTACTTCAAAATTGCCGGTTTGGATACATCCATTAAAATTCCGTTTGTAAGCGGAGATGGATTCGTTATGCCAACATGGCTGTTTATCATTTTTGTTTTTATTGTCGTACTTGGTACGGTAAATGGTGTAAACTTTACCGATGGCTTAGATGGTCTGGCATCCGGTGTAACCGTAATTGTAGCAACATTCTTTACGATTGCTGCACTGAGTCTGAATCCATCAATGACACCGATTACAGGAGCCGTGGTAGGAAGTCTTTTGGGATTTTTACTGTTTAACACATATCCCGCGAGAGTTTTCATGGGTGATACCGGTTCGTTAGCCCTTGGTGGTTTTGTGTCCTCCATTGCGCTGATGCTTCATATGCCGTTATTTATTGTGATTATCGGCTTGATTTATCTGGTAGAAGTCCTTTCTGTTATTTTGCAGGTTGGTTATTTTAAACTGACTCACGGAAAGAGAATTTTCAAAATGGCGCCAATTCATCATCATTTTGAGTTGTGCGGTTATTCAGAGACACAGGTTGTAGCAGCATTTAGTATTGTTACAGCATTATTATGTCTGGTTGGTATTATGGCATTGTAATTTACCGGAGAAGGGATGAATAAAATGGATTTAGAGAATCAAAAAGTATTAGTTGCCGGACTAGGAAAAAGTGGCATGGCAGCATATGAACTGCTGAAAAATATGGGCGCCAAGGTCAGTTTATTTGACGGAAAAAAAGATTTGGATGTGTCCGGTTATGACGCACCGGTTTTTCTTGGCAAAATGACAAAAGAGGAACTTGCCGGTTTTGCCTGTGCGGTGTTTAGTCCGGGTGTTCCGTTGGATATTGATTTGGCAAGTGAACTGCGTGAATTAAACATTCCAATCATTGGTGAGATTGAACTTGCTTTTCTCTGTGAAAAAGGAGTTGTGGCAGGAATTACCGGAACAAATGGTAAAACAACGACAACAACGCTTGTTGGTGAGATTATGAAAGCTTACAAAGAAAAAGTTTTTGTTGTCGGAAATATTGGTAATCCGTATACGAAAGAAGTGGAGAAAAGCGCTGCCGATTCGGTTACGGTGGCAGAAATCAGTAGTTTCCAGTTGGAGACGATTGATACGTTCCATCCGGTTGTGAGTGCGGTTTTAAATATTACACCGGACCACTTAAACCGGCATAAAACAATGGAAGAGTACATACGGGTAAAATTATCCATTACGAAAAATCAGACAAAAGAGGATTTGTGTGTACTTAATTATGAGGATGACGTTTTACGTGACAGTGCGAAAGAAATGCCTTGTGAAGTGACATTCTTTAGCAGCAAACAAAAGATTGCAAATGGTTTGTACCAGAATGACAACAAAGATATTGTGGACGCCAAAACAGGTGAGGCTCTGATGAATATGTCGGAGTGCAATCTGCCGGGTGACCACAATTGCGAAAATATTATGGCGGCTATTTTAATTACAAGAAAATTAGGCGTTCCGATGGATACGATTCTTTCTGTTGTAAAGAAATTTCAGGCGGTGGAGCACCGTGTTGAATTTGTCAAAACGGTAAGAGGTGTTGATTATTATAACGATTCGAAAGGAACGAATCCGGATGCTGCGATTAAGGGAATTCAGTCGATGAGCAAACCGACGGTCCTGATTGGCGGCGGCTATGATAAAGGCGGCGAATTCGATGAGTGGCTTCAAAGTTTTGGCGGCAGAGTAAAAAAACTTTTGCTTATGGGTGAAACCAAAGATAAAATTGCAAAGACTGCTGAGAAACTTGGATTTACCGATTACGAGTTTGTCGAATCTTTGCAGGAGGCGGTATCACGTGGTGCAGAACTTGCATCCGAAGGTGATGCGGTGCTGTTATCTCCGGCTTGTGCGAGCTGGGATATGTTTGATTCGTACGAGCAGAGAGGAACTTTGTTTAAAGAGTATGTTCGAAATTTATAAAGGGAGTCAGGAGGGACTGCTGTGAATAAGAAAAGGGCAAGAGCCGGCAAAACAGAACAGAGTTCATTTGATTACAGTCTGCTGTTGATTACGCTGTGTCTGGTTGGATTTGGTATGCTGATGATTTACAGTGCCAGTTCCTATACGTCGCAGGTAAAATATGGGGATTCTGCTTATTTTCTTAAAAAACAGGCGGTTGGTGTTATTGTCGGTGTCGTGGCGATGTTAATTGTTGCGAAATTTGATTACCGGCTGTTTACGAAACGACTGCCTTTACTGCGGATGCGGTTTGTGACTTTTTTGTATCTGGTTGCCGTTGTCCTTCAATTGGCAGTATTGTTTGTGGGAGCGGAATTAAATGGTGCGAAACGATGGCTGTTTATCGGACCGATTTCCATTCAGCCATCCGAGATAACTAAAATCGTTGTTATTCTGATAACAGCTTATTTAATTCAAAAGAGACCGCAGGATATGAGTAAACCGATTGGAATTATAAGAGTGTTTCTTCCGATTGGATTTTTAGCGGTTTTAGTAGCCATGGAAAACTTAAGTACCGCGATTGTCATTTTTATTATCTGGTTTGGCATGTGCTTTGTTTCGGCAAAGAAAAAATGGTGGTATGTCGGTGTGTTTCTTGCCGCTGCTGCATTGGTGGCGATTTATATATCCTTTGGTGCGGGATTCCGTTCTGACCGTATTGAAGTGTGGCGGAATGTAGAGGGAACCGAAAAAGGATATCAGATTTTACAGGGATTATACGCCATTGCTTCCGGCGGTTTATTTGGAACCGGACTTGGTGAAAGTATGCAGAAACTCGGATTTATTCCGGAATCGCATAACGATATGATTTTTTCTATTATATGTGAGGAACTTGGCATGATTGGTGCCGGAATTGTCATCATGATGTTTGTCATTATGATGTGGCGTATTTTGAATTCTGCCATGACATCACCGGATTTGTTCTCCGGTCTTATCTGCACCGGCGTCATGATTCACATTGCGGCCCAGGTTGTCATTAATATTGCCGTTGTTACGAACTCTATGCCATCAACCGGAATTCCGCTTCCGTTTATTAGTTATGGTGGTACATCAGTCATGATTTTGATGGCGGAAATGGGCCTGGTTCTCGGAATTTCCACAAAATGTAAAAGCACGTAAGGCACGAGCAGGCATACAATAAGTTTGAGAACGTATTGATGTGGTGACTTTATGGCGATTGAAATATGGGGCGGACAATGCGTACATGGAGAAAGCGTGGTACAGGGTAGTAAAAATGCAGCCCTGCCGCTGATTGCGGCTGCGCTTTTATGCGGTGAACAGACGATGCTCACAAATTGTCCCCAAATTCATGATGTAGAAGTGATGCTGTCTCTAGTGGAAGAATTAGGGGGCAGCGTTTTGATTGAAGGACACCAGGTGGTGATTGATTCGCATACGTTCGACAAGACGGTGATTTGTCAGGATGCCGTAAAAGAACTGCGAGCTTCTGTCTTGTTAATGGGGGCATGTCTTGCAAAATTTGGTGAGGTGACAATTTCTTATCCGGGAGGCTGTTCGATTGGAAAGCGTCCGATTGATTTTCACATTCACGCCTTTCAGAAAATGGGAGCAGAGATTGTGGAAGAGGAAGATAAGATGATTTGCCGGTGTATAACACCACTTCATGGTGCACATATTCAACTTCCATTTCCGAGTGTAGGAGCAACGGAAAATATTATTTTAGCGGCTTCTTTGGCAGAGGGAGAGACCATCATTGGAAATGCTGCACGTGAACCGGAAATTGTAGAACTGTGCCGCTTTTTAAAAGTGGCAGGAGCAAAGATTTTTGGCGAGGGAACCAGACGAATCCGAATTGTGGGACAGAAGAAACTCTGCGGTGTTCCGTGGACTGTATGCGGTGACCGGATTGTGTTTTTTACCTTTGCCATGTTAGTGGCGGGCTGCGGCGGCAGTCTTACCTTAAGGTCTGAGGATTTGTTTGGCGAAAAGGAAAGAGAAATCTGGCATTGTCTGGGTGGCGAGGAGACAAGAGAAAAGCACTATGTCCGGTTAGAGAAAAAAAGACCGGCAAAAGCTATTTCTTACGTTGCTACCGGACCATATCCTGCATTTCCTACGGATGACCAGTCATTGCTTCTTCCGGTTTTGGCAAAAGCAAACGGGGTAAGTACGATAGAGGAAAAAGTGTTTGAAAACCGTTTCCGTCTGATTGGGCAGCTTCATAAAATGGGGGCTAACATTGATTTTGTAAGTAACCGAGCAAGAATTATTGGCGTGACAAAGCTTCACGGGGCAAATGTCGTAGCATGGGATTTGCGAAGCGGAGCGGGACTTGTGGTTGCGGCAGCAATGGCAGATGGAAAAACCCGGATTGAGCAGGAAAATCTGATTGAGCGCGGTTATGAAAATTTAGTTTCCCGTGTCAGTGAGATTGGAATCCGGGCAAAAAAATGTTTGTGAGAAAGGATGGCTTCAATGGAAGAACAAAGGAAAAGTCATAAAGGACTGTGGGTAATCGGAGCGGTTGTTGTGATACTCTTATTCTGTGCTTTTTTCTTTCGTGTGAAAAAAGTATCGATTGAGGGAAATACCTATTACAGCAGCCGTGAAATGGAAGAAAAATTCCAGTCAAATATATTTGAGAAAAATATTTTGACATTCTGGCTTATGCAGAAGTTATCGTTAACTCCGGATTTGCCATTTGTACGTGAATATGAAGTGAATTATCCGTCTACGAATGAGATTCATATTAAACTGTATGAGAAAAGCATTGTGGCAGGAATTGCGTATTCGAACCAGTATATTTACTTTGATAAAGATGGTATTGTACTGCAAAGCTCGGACAAAGCCGTAAAGGGAATTCCTTTGTTTGAGACGAAGAATCTGACGACTTTTACGTTATATTCAAAAGTGCAGATGGAAGATGATTCCCTTTTGAGCCAGATTTTAAATTTGGCAAATCTTTTTAAGCACTATAACGTGAACTGGGATAAAGTTATATTTGACAGTAAGAACGAAGCTTATCTGTACGCCGATGAAATTCAGGTGTCTCTTGGTAAAAAAGAGAATTATGACGAAGAAATTTCTGCGCTGTCGAGCGTGCTTGCCAAGGTTGAGAAAAACGGACAGACCGGCGAAATTGATTTGAGAAATTATAAAGTTGGCGGTGATGTCATTTTAAAACAGCCAAAAAAATGAATAAGTTGCTATTTTTGTAAATTTGTACTTGATTATTCATGCAAAAAAACGTATTATATAATTATATGTGACTGTGCATAATGATTTCTATTGAATATAGAAGGAGGAACTGTTGTGTTAGAGATTATGACGAGTGAGGCAGAGAATGAAACAGCGAATCTACTTGTAATTGGTGTTGGTGGAGCTGGGAATAATGCCGTGAATCGAATGATAGATGAGGGCATCAAAGGTGTCGAGTTTGTATGTATTAACACGGACAAGCAGGTTTTGAAACGCTGCAAGGCACCGATTTGTATGCAGATTGGGGAAAAACTGACAAAGGGACTCGGTGCCGGAGCAAAGCCTGAAATCGGTGAGAAGGCTGCAGAAGAGAGCCGTGATGAATTAGCTGAGATTGTAAAAGATGCCGATATGGTATTTGTTACTTGCGGTATGGGTGGTGGAACCGGAACCGGTGCAGCACCTGTTGTTGCTAAAATTGCAAAAGATATGGGTAAATTGACGGTAGGTATCGTCACAAAGCCATTTAATTTTGAAGGTAAAATACGTATGAAAAATGCACTCGGTGGAATTGAGAAACTCAAAGAGTGCGTGGATACACTGATTGTAATTCCAAACGATAAACTGCTTGCAATCTGCGACCGCAGAACGACGATGCCAGAGGCATTGAAAAAAGCAGATGAAGTATTACAGCAGGGTGTTCAGGGTATTACCGATTTGATTAACACACCGGCACTGATTAATCTTGACTTTGCTGATGTTGTAACAGTAATGAAAGATAAAGGAATTGCACATATTGGTATCGGTGAAGGTAAAGGCGATGAGAAGTGCATCGATGCTGTGAAACAGGCAATCACCAGTCCGCTTCTGGAGACATCCATTGACGGCGCAACACATGTTATTATCAATGTGTCCGGTGAGGTTAGTCTGATTGAAGCCAATGAGGCTGCTACTTATGTTCAGGAACTGGCAGGAGAAGATGCAACAATTATTTTCGGTGCCATGTACGATGAGACAAGTTCGGATTCTGTTATGATTACAGTAATTGCAACCGGACTTGATCAGGAATCAAAACCTGCTTCCGCTTTCAGTTCCAATTTTGGTGCATCCGCTACACCAAGTTTTTTGAAAAATCGTCAAACGACTCCGCAGAAAAGTGGTTTGAGTTTTTTAGATGGATTTAACAGTCAGGCAAAGAAAAGCCCGGTTTCCGGAGTTTCCCCGACAAGAGCCACAGAACGTCAGGCGGTAAAAGAAGAGATGCCGGTAGTGAGCCGTGGAATTGCAAATCCAATGTCAAATGACAAACAGGGAATGGATGATATTAAGATTCCTACATTCCTTACCAATAAGAAACAGGAGGACTAAAAAATGTCAACATTGAAGATGATTGCGACAGTAGCATATATCATTATTTGTATTGCACTCGTAATTGTAGTATTAATGCAGGAAGGTAAAACATCAGGTCTTGGCGCTTTGAGCGGTGCTGCAGACAGTTATTGGTCAAAAAACAAGGGTCGTTCCCAGGAGGGAATGCTTGTTAAAATCACCAGAGTACTTGCCATATTATTTGTTGTATTATCGGTAGTTCTTTGTACTTCATGGTTAGACTAAAAAAGATTTGTTTGTGAATCAGGCATACGATAACAAAGTAAGACACTTCCTCACAGCAGTTTGAGGAGGTGTTTTGTTTTATCTTTGGAAATAGAGATATGAGGAGAAATAAAATGCAGGAAGAAAGAATGCACGAGCGGGAACACATGATTTTATCTTTTGTGGAAGATGAACATTACCGTCCGATGAAAATAAAAGAAATGGCAGCACTTATGAATGTTCCGAAGAAACAGAGAGGAGAATTTCATGAGGTTCTTGACCGCCTTATTGCAAAAGGGAAAATTGCGATAAACCGCAGGGGGCTTGTCGGACTACCGGAGGAAAATATTGTTGTTGGAGAATTTATGGCAACCCAGAAAGGATTTGGTTTTGTAAGAGTGGAAGGACATAAAGAGGATATTTTTATTCCGGAACCTTATTGCAACCATGCCTTTCATGGTGATTTAGTAAAAGTTCTTTTGAAAAAGAGTGCCGGGATGTCGGGAAGACGGCCGGAAGGTGAAGTAATTCAAATTGTGAAACGTGCCATTCATACAGTTGTTGGAACGTTTCAGAGAAAAGGGAAAATCACATTTGTCCTGCCGGATAATTTGAAATGGAATCAGGATATTTATATTCCAAAGGGAGCAACTTTAGAGGCGGAAAATGGACATAAAGTAGTTGTGGAAATTACGGATTACGGAGATGACAAAAAAAGTCCGGAAGGTTATGTGACACAGATATTAGGTCGTCCAAGCGATCCGGGTGTAGATATTATGTCGATTGTGAAAGGGTTTGGTCTGCCGGATTCATTTTCGGATGAAGTGATGGCACAGGTGGCAAAAATTCCACTTGTTGTGGAGTTGTCTGAGATTGGTGGACGTGTGGATTTAAGAAATCAGGACACTGTCACCATTGACGGGGAGGACGCCAAAGATTTGGATGATGCGATTACACTAAATAAGACAGCAGAGGGCGAGTATGAACTTGGTGTTCACATTGCGGATGTATCCCATTATGTTACGGAACATTCGCCGCTTGATAAAGAAGCACTCAATCGTGGGACAAGTGTTTATTTAGTCGACCGCGTAATACCAATGCTTCCGTTTGCACTTAGCAACGGAATCTGCTCGTTAAATGCGGGTGTTGATCGTCTGGCGTTAAGCTGTATGATGACAATTGATAAAAAGGGACAGGTGAAATCCCATCGTATTGCAGAGACGGTGATTCGTGTGAATGAGCGGATGAGTTATACGGATGTGAATGACATCGTTACCAATCATAAAAAAGAAACCTGCGAGCGGTACGAGAAACTTGTGTCGATGTTTGAGGCAATGAAAGAACTGGCTTTGATTCTTCGCAAAAAGAGAATAAAGAAAGGTTCCATTGACTTTGACTTTCCGGAGTGTAAAATAAAATTAGATGACAAAGGGCATCCGATTGCTATTGAGCCATACGATAGAAATATTGCAACCAAAATAATTGAAGAATTTATGCTGGCGGCAAATCAGGTTGTGGCAGAAGAATATTTCTGGATGGACATTCCGTTTTTATATCGTACACATGAATATCCGGATGCGGAGAAGATTCAGGATTTAGCACGCATGACGGCTGGCTTTGGACATCATATCAAACTGAGCCAGAGAGAGATTCATCCGCGGGAAATTCAAAAATTAATTGAGGAAATCGAAGGAACAAAGGAAGAGGCTTTTTTGAGCCGTCTGACTTTGCGTGCGATGAAGCGGGCACAATATACAACGGTAAACACCGGACATTTTGGTCTGGCGACTCAGTATTACTGTCACTTTACTTCACCAATCCGCCGTTATCCGGATTTGCAGATTCATCGAATTATTAAAGAGAATCTGCGGTATGGACATTCCCCAAAGAGAATTGCCCATTATGAATCCATTTTGCCGGGAGTTGCAAAGCGATGCAGCGACCGTGAGCGTCTTGCTGATGAGGCAGAGCGTGAAGTGGATAAAATGAAAAAGGTAGAATATATGCAGGCTCATATCGGAGAAATGTATGAGGGAATTATCAGTGGTGTCACATCGTGGGGAATTTATGTAGAACTTGACAACACAGTCGAAGGAATGATTCGCCTTGCGGATATGGATGATGACCAGTATGAATATCAGGAGGAAAAGTACCGCGTGATTGGGCATTATTCCGGAAAAGAATATAGTATGGGGCAAACCGTAAAGATTCGTGTGATTGGAGCGGACCGGCTGACCAGAACGATTGATTTTGCGATTGCCGATAACTCGCCAAAAGACAGTGAATAAAGGAGAAAAAAGCATGGGAAAAGAAACACGCAAATTAATTGCAAATAATAAAAAAGCATGGCATGATTATTTTATAGAAGAAAAGTATGAAGCAGGTATAGAACTTGTTGGCACGGAGGTGAAATCCGTCAGACAGGGGCATTGCAGCATTAAGGAGGCATTTATCCGGATTGACAAAAATAATGAAGTGCAGATTTACGGTATGCATATTAATCCGTACGAAAAAGGAAATATCTTTAATAAAGATCCGCTGCGTGTAAGAAAACTTCTGCTTCACAAATATGAGATTCGCAAACTGATTGGAAAGATGAATCAAAAAGGTTATACGTTAGTTCCGCTCAGTGTATATTTTAAGGGAAGTTTGATAAAAGTCGAGATTGCTTTGGCAAAAGGTAAAAAATTATATGACAAACGTCAGGATATTGCTAAAAAAGACCAGCGCCGGGCGGCAGAACGGGAGTTTAAAGTGAAAAATTTATAAAAAATGTTGACATCAAAAAAAAATGAGAGTATATTAGTAGCAGATGGAAAAACCGTTGACCGAGAATAGTAGGTGTCTATGTCGTTTTCAGAGAGTTGCCGGCAGGTGCGAGGCAATAGCCAGTGGACAGTGAATGGACTCGGGAGGGCAGCTTGAAATCAAATCTGAGAGTAGACGCTGACGGAAACCTGGACCGTTATCTACAGGAATGCATGATGGTGCATGATTGAGTGGATTACTTTGTAATCAATGTGGGTGGTACCGCAGGAGAATTTACAGCTCTTGTCCCTATATCCGAAGAAGGATAGGGATAAGAGCTTTTTTATTTCCTAAGATTACTGATTATACTTCTGATTCAATCACACCGTTCCAAAAAGCGATAAATGCTTTAGAATGGAGGTAAGTATGACAACAAAAACGTTAGAAGAAGTGAAAGAACTGGCAAAAGGGTATGATTTAGTACCGATTCAGGAAGAAATTTTTGCCGATTTGGTTACGCCGATTCAGTTGTTAAGAAAAATTGCGGCAGGAAAAAAGAATTATTATCTGTTAGAGAGTGTTGAGGGAGGAGAGAAATGGGGACGGTATTCGTTCCTCGGATATGACCCTGTTATGCGGGTTTCCTGCAGGGAAAATACAGTAACGATAAAACAAAGACAGGAGACAAAAACGGTTGAGACAGACGATTGTTTCCGGATATTAAGAGATATCTTAGCAGAGCATAAAGCTCCTAAGATTGAAGGAATGCCACCATTTGCCGGTGGGTTTGTCGGATATTTTGCCTATGCGATGATTGCTCAGGCGGAAAAGAAACTCTCGGTTAAGAGGGGTGAATTTGAGGATTACGATTTGATGATGTTTGATAAGGTGATTGCCTATGACCATTTGAAACAAAAAATTGTCCTCATTGTAAATGTCCGGGCGGATGGTGATATTGCCGCCAACTATGCAAAGGCAAAAGCGGATATCAAAGGAATGATTGCTTTGATTCGCGATGAGTCGAGGATTCCGGAAGAGCCAATTTATGACAAAGTGAAATTTGAGTGCAATGTCACAGAAGATGAATATACGAAGATTGTTGAAAAGACAAAAGAATATATTTACGATGGTGATATTTTTCAGGCAGTTTTATCAAGACGCTTTTCCAGTGATTATGAGGGAAGTCTGATTCATCCATACCGTGTGCTACGGACAACGAATCCGTCACCATACATGGTATATATGAATTTGGAAGATGTAGAAATCATGAGTACCTCACCGGAAACTTTGGTTCGTTTAGAGAATGGGCGTTTAATCACATTCCCGGTTGCCGGTTCAAGACCGCGAGGAAATGATGAAAAAGAAGATGAAGCACTTGTCGAAGATTTGTTATCCGATGAAAAAGAATTGTCGGAGCACAACATGTTAGTGGATTTGGGAAGAAATGATTTGGGAAGAATCTCCGAGTTTGGTTCGATAGAAGTGACCAAATACAAAATGATTCACAAGTATTCCAAAATCATGCACATCTGCTCGCAGGTGGAAGGCAATATCCGCAAAGATAAGGATGCGCTGGATGCCATCGCTTCCGTATTGCCGGCGGGAACTTTATCGGGAGCACCGAAAATCCGCGCCTGTGAAATTATTGATGAACTGGAAAAAGAACCGCGCGGCATTTACGGTGGAGCGCTTGGATATATTGATTTCAGTGGAAACTTAGACACCTGCATTGCCATCCGTATGGCAGTGAAAAAGAATGGTAAAGTTTATGTTCAGGCAGGCGGCGGTATCGTGGCAGACAGCAAACCACGGATGGAATACGAAGAGTCAGCCAACAAAGCAAAGGCTGTGATGCTTGCGATTGAAAATGCAAAGGAGGCGCTGAAACCATGATACTTCTAATTGATAATTACGATAGCTTTTCGTATAATCTGGTGCAGTTTTTTGGAACAGTTGAGCCGGATATCAAAGTGGTTCGCAACGATGAATGCACCATTGATGAAATTCGGGCGATGAAGCCAACGCACATTATTTTGTCACCGGGTCCCGGATATCCGAAAGATGCCGGTATCTGTGAGAAAGTAATCGGGCAGTTAAAAGGTGAATTTCCAATTCTTGGTGTGTGTCTTGGACACCAGGCAATTTGTGAAGTGTTTGGCGCTAAAATCTGTCATGCGAAACAGTTAATGCATGGAAAACAAAGTGTGGTAACGATTGATAACGAAAACCCTATTTTTATGGGATTGGACAAACAGATTCCAGTGGCAAGATATCATTCACTGATTGCTGACCTTGCTTCCATGCCGGATGAGTTACAGGTGATTGCCAAAGACGAAAATGATGAAGTCATGGCAGTCTGCCATAAAAAATATCCGGTATACGGACTTCAGTTCCATCCGGAATCAATTCTTACCCCGCAGGGGATGACACTGGTAAATAATTTTTTGAAAATACATTAGACTGGAGTGACTGTTATGATTAAAGAAGCATTACACAAAGTAATTAACAATGAGGATTTAACTTACGAGGAAGCACTTGAGACGATGAAAGAAATTATGACCGGAGAGGCTTCTCAGATTCAGATGGCAGCGTTTTTGACGGCACTTCGTATGAAAGGTGAAACCATTACGGAAATAACGGCATGTGCCAAAGGAATGAGAGCTATTGGAACTCATTTGCAGCCAAAGAAAGAAGTACTTGAAATTGTTGGAACCGGTGGTGACGAAGTCGGAACCTTTAATATTTCCACAACATCAGCCTTTGTTATCGCAGCAGCGGGAATCCCGGTAGCAAAACACGGAAACCGTAGTGTTTCCAGTAAAAGCGGTGCCGCAGATATTCTTGAAAAATTAGGAGTGAATTTAATGCTTGAGACAGACCGGGCAGAAGAAGTGCTCGAAGAGACGGATATGGCATTTTTGTTCGCACAGAAATATCATTCGGCAATGAAAAATGTCGGACCGGTTCGTAAAGAAATGGGAGAGAGAACGATTTTTAATATTCTTGGACCACTTACGAATCCGGCAAATGCTTCCCGTCAGCTTCTTGGTGTCTATGATAAAGAACTGGTGGAAAAACTGGCAGAAGTTTTAGCAAATCTTGGTGTCACAAGAGGAATGTCGGTATGCGGCGGCGATGGACTTGATGAGATTACGGTAACGGGTCCTACATACTGCTGTGAGATTAAGGATGGAGAACTGACTTCATATGAGATTATACCGGAGCAGTTTGGACTTTCTACGTACCCATTGGCTGAGTTAGTTGGCGGCACACCGGAAGAAAATGCACAGATTACGAAGGATATTCTTTCCGGAACATTAAAAGGCGCAAAACGTGACGTTGTTCTTATGAATGCCGGTATCGGTATTTATCTTGGCTCTGAAAATTTGACGATGGAAGAGGGAATTAAAAAGGCAGAAGAGCTCATTAACAGCGGCAAGGCATATGAGAAGATGGAAGAGTTTGTAAAAGCAACACAGCAATAAAGGAGGACGACATGATACTGGATGAAATTGCAGAAAAAGCAAGAGTGCGTGTAGCAGAATCAAAAAAGAGGATTTCTCCGGATGTGATGGCAGAAAAAGCGAAACAAAAAGCAAAAGCGACAGAGCCATTTCGCTTTGAAAAAGCACTGGCAAGGGATGGCGTTTCTTTTATCTGCGAAGTGAAAAAGGCGTCACCGTCCAAAGGTGTAATTGCCGAGGATTTTGATTATCTGGCAATAGCCAAAGACTACGAAAAAGCAGGTGCCGATGCAATTTCTGTTTTGACGGAGCCCGATTACTTTTTAGGCAGTATTGATTATCTGGCAGAAATTGCGGAGCACGTACAGACGCCGCTTCTTCGTAAAGATTTTGTCGTGGATGAATACATGATTGATGAGGCAAAGGCGGCAGGAGCCAGTGCTGTATTACTCATTTGTGCTCTGTTAGATGAAGAGACACTGACCCGTTACCACAAGCACTGTGATGAACTGGGATTGTCTGCATTGGTGGAAGCACATGATGAAGAAGAAATTCAGATGGCAGTCCGGGCAGGAGCGAGAATTATTGGTGTAAATAACCGGAACTTAAAAGATTTCACGGTGGATATTCATAACGGAATCCGACTTCGCGAAAAGGTGCCAAAAGAAATCCTTTTTGTGGCAGAAAGCGGTATTAAGACAAGAGAAAATATTGTCGAACTGGAAAAGGGATGTGTCAATGCGGTATTGATTGGTGAGACCTTTATGCGAAGCGAAAACAAAGAACAAATGTTACAACAATTAAAAGGAGAATAGAGATTATGGCAAAAGGAAGATTTGGCATTCACGGTGGACAGTATATACCGGAAACCTTAATGAATGCAGTCATTGAATTGGAAGAAGCATACGAACATTATAAGAAAGATCCGGAATTTATTAAGGAGTTAGATACACTGCTTCATGAATATGTAGGAAGACCGTCAGGGCTTTACTATGCGGCACATATGACCGAGGATTTGGGCGGTGCGAAAATTTATTTAAAGCGTGAGGACTTAAACCATACCGGTTCCCACAAATTGAATAATGCACTGGGTCAGGCCTTGTTAGCAAAAAAGATGGGAAAGACCCGTCTGATTGCGGAAACCGGTGCCGGCCAGCATGGTGTGGCAACAGCGACTGTAGCAGCACTTCTTGGAATGGAATGTGAAGTTTTCATGGGAAAAGTGGATACAGACAGGCAGGCTTTGAATGTATACCGCATGGAATTATTAGGGGCGAAAGTACATGCTGTGACAAGCGGCACACAGACATTAAAAGATGCCGTCAACGAAACACTCAGAGAGTGGACAAAACGCATTGAGGATACCCACTATGTAATTGGGTCCGTTATGGGACCGCATCCATTTCCGATGATGGTGCGTGACTTCCAGAGTGTGATTGGACGAGAGATTAAACAGCAGTTAATGGAAAAAGAGGGACGACTTCCGGATGCCGTGCTTGCCTGTGTAGGTGGCGGAAGTAATGCGATGGGTGCATTTTATGAATTCATTCCGGATGAAAGTGTCCGCCTGATTGGATGTGAGGCTGCGGGACGAGGAATCCATACCGCGGAAACAGCAGCGACAATTGCAACCGGAACAATGGGTGTTTTCCACGGCATGAAATCCTATTTCTGTCAGGATGAATACGGACAGATTGCACCGGTTTACTCGATTTCTGCCGGACTTGATTATCCGGGAATCGGACCGGAACACGCTCATTTGTATGACACAAAAAGAGCAGAATATGTACCGATTACCGATGATGAGGCAGTGGAAGCATTTGAGTATTTATCCCGGATTGAAGGAATTATTCCTGCGATTGAGAGTTCTCATGCCTTGGCTTATGCAAGAAAATTAGCACCGCAGATGGATAAGGATAAAATAATTGTAGTTAATATCTCCGGACGAGGAGACAAAGATGTGGCAGCGATTGCCAGATACAGGGGGATTGAAATCGATGAATAAGATAGAAGACGCATTCAAAAATAAAAAAGCATTTATACCGTTTGTTACGGCAGGGGATCCATCCCTTGATGTTACCCGTGAATTGATTTTGGCGATGCAGGAGGCTGGTGCTGACTTAATTGAAATCGGAATTCCGTTTTCAGATCCGGTAGCAGAGGGACCGGTCATTCAGGAAGCAGATGACCGCGCTTTATCCGCCGGGGTAACAACGGATAAAATTTTTGATATGGTGGATGATATCGCAGACAAAATCCATGTGCCTATTGTTTTTATGACTTATATTAACCCGATTTATGTATACGGTGTGGAGAAATTTGCAAAACGAGCGAAAGCATGCGGTGCTGCCGGCGTTATTGTACCGGATGTGCCGTTTGAAGAAAAAGAAGAAATCCGTGGCAGTTTTGAAGCAGAAGGACTGGTGGTTATCTCAATGGTGGCACCGACTTCAGCAGATCGTGTGCGGATGATTGCAAAAGAGGCAAAAGGCTTTTTATACTGTGTTTCCTCACTTGGTGTAACTGGTGTCCGCACGGAAATCGGAACAGCAATTGGAGATTTAATTCAAACAGTGAAAGAAGAGTGTTCTATTCCCTGTGCAATTGGTTTTGGAATTTCGACACCGGAACAGGCAGAAGCAATGGCAAAGATATCGGATGGAGCAATTGTCGGCAGTGCGATTGTAAAAATTGTAGCAAAATACGGTAAAGACTGCGTTCCTTATGTGAAAGAATATGTGCAGTCTATGAAACAAGCGGTAGAGAAAGCTTAAAAAGACACAATAAGGACACTAAAAAATCACTTTTCATACTTCCCATCTTGTGCTATACTGATAAAAGATTATCGTTATCTAAGGAGGAAAGAAAATTGAAGAAGAAATATATCGTAGCAATTTTACTTGGTCTTATGACCTGTATGCTGACCGGATGCTCGACTGACAGTATCCCAAGTTTCCATGCGATGTTATTTGGTGAAGAGGAATATGTATCTCTTGGGTATGACCCGTCGGATTATGTAACTCTTGGCAAATACAAAAACATCGAAGTTGAGAAGAGCGTTTCCGATAGTGATGTTCAGTCCGCATTGGATTCTATGATTGCCGCCGGCGATGAAAAAGAAGTGAAAAGTTCGGATACGGTAGTGAAGAAGAATCAGCTGATTAACTTTGATTATGAGGGAAAAGTGAATGGCAAAGCCTTTGACGGCGGAACTGCTGAGTCACAGTTTTTACGTGTTGGTTCCGGTAAAATGATTGACGGCTTTGAAGATGCTTTAGTTGGTATGAAAGTTGGCGAGAAAAAAGATGCCAAAGTAACCTTCCCGAAAGATTACCGTGAGACATCACTGGCAGGAAAAGAAGCCGTATTTACACTGAAAGTAAATTACATTTACAAAGAAGCAACGGATGCTTTAGTTGCCAAACTGGATTCGGCGTATAATACGAAAACCGTGAAAGCTTTTAAAGAGGCAGCAAAGAAAGAATTAGAGAGCCAGAACGAGCAGCAGATGCTTTCAACGGCGATGAGTAAGATTACGAGCGAAGCAAAGATTAGTAAAGTGCCGGATGAACTCATTAAAAAGATTAAGGCAATTCAGTCAAAATCTTTGGAGAGTCAGGCAACACAGTCAGGAACGGATGTGAGCACACTTCTTGGCATGTATGGTATGACTGAGGACAGCTATTATGAAAGCATTGCTAAAGAAAGACTTTTGGCTGAAGCGGTAGCACAGGCAGAAGGCTATCGTGTGACAAAGCAGGATTTTGAAGATAAAATTGCAGAAATCTGCAAGAGCAATAATATCACAGAAGCCGATTACCGCAAGAATTTCAAATCGGCAACAAGCGATAATGCTTCTTTGGAAGACTACATTGTTTACATGATGAAATACGAATATTTTTCTGATTTAGTACAAAAAACTTTGGTGAAAAAATAAAACCTTAGAATAACTAAGATTCCCTTTGCATATAGTTTAGCAGAAGGCAGATACGAGTGTGTCTCCAGCAATGCAAGGGGGATTTTTTTATGGACAAATACAATGTCTACCAGGATATGAGCCGGCGTACAGGAGGCGAAATCTATCTGGGAATAGTCGGACCGGTGCGTACCGGCAAATCGACTTTTATCAAACGTTTTATGGAGCTTGTTGTGATTCCGGAAATGACGGATGACAACGAAAAGGTCAGAACAATTGATGAGCTGCCACAGTCGGCAGACGGAAAAACGATTATGACAACAGAACCGAAATTTATTCCAAAAGAGGCGGCAGTGATTCATTTTTCCAATCAGGAAACCGGGAAAATAAGACTGATTGACTGTGTGGGATATTTGGTTCCGGAAGCCGTTGGTGCCATTGAGGAAGAAAAAGAGCGCATGGTAAAAACACCGTGGTCGGAAGAAGAAATTCCTTTTTCAAAGGCGGCAGAAATTGGCACGAGTAAAGTAATCAGGGAACATTCCAATCTGGGATTGATTATTACAACAGATGGTTCTTTTGGTGATATTCCTGCAGTAAACTTTGAAGAGGCACTGCAGAAAACGGTGATGGAGTGTGAAAAAGCAGGAAAGCCTTTTTTGATTCTTGTAAACACAAGCCGTCCGGATTCGCAGGAAACTATACAGTTTACAAAACGGCTGGAAGCACAGTATGGGAAAACCGTGATGGCGGTAAATTGTAAGACAATGGACAGAGAGGATGTGTTTCGTATCATGGAGCAGCTGTTGGCGGATTTTCCGATTACAAGGCTCAATTTCCTGCTTCCTAAGTGGGTTGAATTTTTGCAGCCGGATAACTGGCTGAAACAGGATTTGATTGAAAAGTGCAGAAATGTCATACAGAAGGTGCATACCATGAAGGATATTCAGGACGATTCCATTCAGATGCAGGCACCTTATATCAAAGACGTGTACATCCGCGATAAACAATTGGAAAATGGTGTTGTCAATCTATCGGTGGATTTTGAAGACCGTTATTATTATGAAATTTTGAGTGAAATGGTGGGAACCAATATAGAGGGAGAATACGATTTGATTTCGCTGTTGAAGGAACTATCAGGCATGAGAAACAATTATGAATCTCTTGCGGTTGCCTGCAATCAGGTAAGGGGAAAAGGATATGGCATTGTACCGCCGGAGGAGAAGGAAATCCAGATTGCTGACCCGGAACTGATTCGTCATGGCAATAAATATGGTGTAAAAATCAAAGCAAGCTGCCCGTCCATGCACATCATTCAGGCAAACATTGAGACGGAGATTGCACCGATTGTCGGCAGCGAAGAACAGGCGAAGGATTTGATTGATTACATCAGTCAGAATGCAAAAGAAAATCCGGATGGCATTTTTGATACCAATATTTTCGGAAAAACAATCCGCCAGTTAGTGGATGAAGGAATCCATTCCAAAGTAAACCGCTTGACAGAAGAAAGTCAGGTGAAGTTGCAGGATACCATACAAAAAGTGGTAAACGATTCAAACGGCGGATTAGTCTGCATTATCATATGATAAATTGACAAAGAGCATAAAATCATGGTATTCTTATAAAAAAGAATGATTTGAGGTTCGATGGAAGAATTACATGGGAAGAAGGGGTGTACATGAAACGACAGATTGATGCGGAAATTCAGAAGAAGAATTATGAGAAGGAGTTATTGTTGTGCAAAAAAGCAGGCGGTGATATTGAAAGATATCGCCGTCTTTCTTTTAATGCCCTGCAGTTAGAGCAGATTCGTAAGGGATTGGAGAGTAAAGTTGATGTTGAACTATTTATGGATCCGGCAAAAAACTGGCTTGAGATGGAACTAATCCGTACGTCCTTAGAGGCTGGAATTGACATTGAAAAATATATCGAGCAGGGATTTAGCTGGCTTCAGTGTCAGGAAATTGTAAAAGGTGTGGAGGAAAAACTGGATGTAAAAAAATATTTGAATGTGCATTTTCTGGCACCACAGATGAAAGAAATCCGTAAGGGATTAGAGCGGGGCATTGTGGTAGATAGTTACTGTGATACCCGTTATGACTGGTACCAGATGCGGGAAATCCGCAAGGGATTAGAAAGTAAAATGGATATTTCCTGTTATGCGGACCCATCCTACAAATATACGACGATGCGTGCAGTGCGTAAAGGCATGGAAGAGGGAATTTTACTGGCACCTTTTGCTAAACAGGGATATGCCGGAAAACTTTTGTTTGAAATTGGACGTGGTATCCGGATGAACCATGACATTACCCCATATTTGAAAGATGGTTATGATGAGGAACAGTTAAAAGAAATTAATGATGCGTTTGAAGCGGGAGTGAATCTGCTTCCATACATACGAAAAAGTTTTCATGGGGTTCAGCTTCATGAAATTATTCTTGGTTTACAGAAGAATCTGAATGTGGCAGTGTATGCAGACCCGGAGTTAAATTGGTTTCAGATGCGGGAAATCCGGTACGGTTTAGAGCAGGGGCTTGATGTAAAAGTCTATGCAAAACCGTGTTTTTCACAAAAACAGATGGAAATTCTTCGCAAAGGATTACTAGAAGGAATTGATGTTACCGAATTTGCCAAAGAATATTTTGAGCCGGAGCAGATGCTTGAGAAAATTGAAAAAAAACGTCAGAGTGAACTTCTATTAGATGATGAAGTGGGTAAATTCCTAAGTGAAACAAAAGCAGAAGTAGTAGAACAAGAGGAGGAAGTACCGGAGAAACAGACAGATGATTATTTGCTGGAATCCTGTGTGTTTGTATCAGAAGATAAGATGCAGGCAAGTATTAATTTTTCGCTTGCAAGTGAAGTATTGAAAGAAGAACTTTCGAAAATGGATGTGGGAGATGTTTTAAAACTTCTCAAACACAAGGATGTCAAGCTGGGAATTTTGCGAGAGTCAATTATTGCGATGCTAAGAGAAAAACAGTTTGATAAAGAAGTTGTTGTAGCCAAAGGAAAAGAGCCGGTTGATGGTGAGGATGCACATTTTTCCTATTATTTTAAAAAAGAAGTGAATCCGAAACCGAAAGTGCTTGCGGATGGAACTGTGGATTACAAAAATATGGAATTATTTGAATTTATTAAAAAAGATACATTGGTTGCGGAATATTTTCCGGCGACGGCGGGGACTTTTGGTTATGATGTAACAGGACAGATGATTAGTCCAAAACGTGGGAAAGAGCTTCCGGCACTTCGTGTGATTGGCGTGCGCGTATCGGAAGATAAAAAGAAATATTATGCGGATATTGATGGAATTATTGAGTGGCACGAGGGTGAAAATAAGTTAGAAATACGAAATTTATATACGGTTCCCGGTAATGTCGATGCCGCAATCGGAAACATTCGTTTTAATGGTGATGTAAATATCATGGGGAATGTGACGTCCGGATTTTCTGTGCAGGCGGCTGGAAACATAGTAATTGACGGACACTGTGAAGCAAGCCAGATTGAAGCCGGTGGCGATGTAATTATCCGAAAGGGCTGTCAGGGAAAGGGGCTTGGAAAGATTATCGCAGGAAAAAGTATTGTGGGCCAGTTTTTTGAGTCGGCAGTTCTGACGGCGGGAAAAGATGTGCAAGCAACATATTTGCTGAACTGCCAATTAAAAGCAAACGGAAAACTTCTGGTGGAAGGAAGAAAAGGTGTGATTATTGGCGGCAAAACCTGTGCAAAATTAGGTGTTTCATGTAATGGAATTGGAAATATAGCAGAAATTGCAACCGTTGTCAGTGTGGGAATTGACAAAGAAGATATGACGGCTTATCAGGAACTACAGAAAAAGATTGAGCAGACACAGGCGGAATTGCAGACGTGTGAAAATGGATTGAATAAATTAATGGCGAATCCGGTGCATGATGAAAAAGTTTCGATGATGATACAGCGGCTGACACGAGCAGTATATACGTTAAAGAGCAGCCGTAAGGAGCTTTTTTCAGAACGGAATGCCCAGATGGAACAGATGACAAAGCAAAAAGAGGCAAGGATTCAGGTGTCCGGGCGGGCTTATCCGGGCACGTTACTGTTTTTGAATGAGGATCCATTTGCAATTAAGGAAATATACAACAATGTGGAATTTGTAAAACATGATAACCGCATTGATACATTGGCTCATTAGGGGGTGAAGATATGATACAGGGAAAAGATATGTTGTTTAGTTATGTGATTTCTGTTATCGAAAACAGAGATTTTTATGCAGAGTATCATTGTGAAAAAGTGCAGCGTTTTACGAGGATTTTGCTTGAAAAAGTGATTCGGTTCTGTCCGGATTATAAAATATCGGAAGAGGATGTGGATACAATCTGCTTTGCGGCAATGTTGCATGATGTCGGAAAAACTGTTATTCCGGATCGGATTTTACATAAGGCAGGAAGACTTGATTTTAATGAATTGGAAATTATGAAAAATCACACGAGAAAGGGCAGACAGATTTTTGAGCGTCTGATGAAACTTACAAGAGAAGACAGTGCGGATTATGCACTGTATAAATGTTGTGCAGAGGTTTGTATGTATCATCACGAGCGCTATGATGGTGATGGCTATCCGCTGGGATTAAAGGGAGACGAAATTCCGATTGCAGCTCAGATTGTGGGGGTGGCAGATGCCTATGATGCACTTATCAGTGAGAGAATTTACAAGCCGGCATACAAACCGGAAGAAGCATTTGAAATGATTATTGAAGGTGATTGCGGTGTGTTTAATCCGCGTCTGATTGATTTGTTTTCCATGATGCGTATGGAGTTGGAAGAAGTACATGAGGAAATAATGCGAAAGAAAGGTTGACAGATTACATAGATGTTGCTATAATTCTTAACAAATGTAACAATTTTGTAACAATTACAATTTGTAAAGAAGAAGGTAATAAGATGAAAAAATTTGGGAAGAAACTTTTTGCACTTGCATTAGTGAGTGGTTTGATTGTAGGCAGTGTATGTTCCGTGCAGGCTGCCATGGTAGGTTCAGAAGAGCAGGTAGAGGGTGCTAACGTATTGCTAGAGCAGTATTGCAGCAATGTGGCAAATGGTACTGTAGATGCAAAGACATCTGAAGTATTGGTAGCATCGGGGCCAAATGCGACAGCTGTACCGACTGCAGCACCAGCATCAGAGCAGACAGCGGATACAGCAAAGAAAACGGACAAGGATACACATGTAGAACTGAATTTAAATTATTCAAGACTAGGTGTTGCCAATAAAGTGGATACCTATTTGAATGTTAGAAAGAAGCCATCGGAAAGTGGCAAAGTAGTAGGCAAGATGACAAAGAATGCCGGATGTCATGTATACCACATCAAAAAAGGCTGGGCTAAGATTGTTTCCGGTAAGGTAAAAGGCTATGTAAAGGCGTCTTATCTGACAACGGATGAGAAAGCAGAAAAACTGGCGACGAAAGTAGGCCGTGAGTGTGTAGAAATCCAGACAGATTCACTCCGTGTACGTGCTCTTCCATCGACATCTGCTCCGATTTATTCCGTTGTATCGGAAGGCGAGGAGTTCACCATGAAAGAGGGCGAACTAACTTTAGATTATGTGAAAAAGATTGTGAAAAAACAGAAAATATCCAAAGATGCAATTAAGAGAGCCGGCGGATATGAGGCAATGCAGGAACAGTTGAAAGACTTTATCTGCATTTATGTGGATGATGATTATGCATTTGTTGCAAAAGATTTTGTGAACGAGCAGTATACGCTGAAACGTGCGACAAAGGTAAGCACTGTGAAAGCATCTTCATCAAGCGGTGTATCGTCAAGTCAGGCATCGATTGTGGAATATGCAAAACAGTTCTTAGGTAACCGTTATGTTTGGGGAGGCGCAAGTCTTACAAACGGAACAGACTGTTCCGGATTTACAATGAGTCTGTATGCGAAGTATGGACATTCCCTGCCGCATAACGCTGCAGCACAGGCTGGCTGCACAAGAAAAGTTTCGTCACCAAAACCGGGCGATTTGTTCTTCTACAGCAACGGAAGCCGTATTAACCACGTTGCGATGTATATTGGCGGCGGTATGGTAATTCATGCCAGCAACCCTCGTGATGGTATTAAGATTAGTAATGCTTATTATCGTCATCCGGCTAAAATCGGACGAGTTATGAATTAGTTTTATAAAACAGTAAATGTTAAAAGCACAAAGCAAAGGCGTTCGCGCAGTTGTTTTGTGCTTTTTTGTATAAAAGCAGATATTTTTGACGATACTGTCCCTAAGAGCAACGACTGATTGAAAAGAATGGATGGTGGACAACATGAATCGAAAATATATTGTGATATGCAGTTTTTTTGTAGCGTTTTTTGTATTGTCGTTATTGTGTTACGGAAGTTTTGAGTATGCAAAAAAGCAGGAACAGAAAAAACTGGCGCATCAAAATGCAGCTCAGACAAGCACCAAGCAGGAGCAGCGGGTTACAAGCGAGACAAAATTAGTGATTGAAAAGTGGGAAGAAGAATCCGAAGAACTGGTAAAAGAAGAAAGAGACATGCCACCGGAGTATGCCGGTCTTACAAGGGAAGAACTGGAAAAGCAGCTGACTATAGAAATTAAAGATAAGTCATGGGAGGAAGAAAAAGAAGGTCTTGTAAAAATTACACTGGAGTCATTTTCGGAGGATAAAATTGTTATTCGCAAGGTATATAACAAATCGAGTGAGCAGGGATATATTTTACGATTGAAGGATGGCGAAGTGGTTATCTACCGAAAGGACGAGAAAGAACCGTTTGAGAAAACCGGTCTGAAAGAAGAAAATTTATCCAAGCAGGATAAAAAGATACTGCAGGGCGGATACGCCGTGCGGACAGAAAAAGAGCTGTATTCCGTCCTTGAAAACTTTTCCAGTTAAGGTATAATAGAGAAGATAAAAGGAAGAGACGGAGGATGTCATGAAGACACAGTGTGATGTGATTGTTGTAGGAGGGGGAGCTTCTGGTTTATTATGTGCTGTCATGCTTGCTAGGAAAGGCGTGCAGGTGACAGTTTTAGAAAAGAATCATCGAATTGGTAAAAAACTATCGGCAACCGGAAATGGCAGATGCAATTTTACCAATTTACATATGAATGAGAATTGTTATTATGGAAATTCGAAATTTATTTCTCATCTTTTGACAGAGGTGTCAGCAAAATGCGTGATTGCAGAGTTTGAAAAGTATGGTATTTTGCACCGGGAAAAAGATGGCTATGTTTATCCGCATACGAATCAGGCTGCGACTGTTGTGAATGGGCTGTATCATGCCTGCACACAGTTTGGAGTAATAATTTATGAAGACTGTGAAGTAGAGCAGATTACAAAGAAAAAAGAGTTTCTTGTCCATACATCAAAAGGAGATTTTAATAGTGCCTATGTTGTTTTAGCAACCGGAGGAAAAGCAGGGAAAGAGAGCGGAGGAAGTGAAAGCGGTTATTCGCTGGCAGAAAGTTTCCACCATACAGTTACTAAGTTATATCCCGGATTAACCGGTCTTGTCTGCGATGGTGTGGTATGGAATAAGACGGCGGGAACGAGGGTTCAGGGAACAATTTCGTTGATGATTGATGGGAAGACGGAGGCTTTTGAAACCGGAGAAATCCAGATTGTAAAAAACGGCGTATCCGGCATCCCGGTTTTTCAAATGTGCCGTATCGCAGCAAAAGCACTGGATGAAAACCGGTTGGTGGAAGGTGTGATTGATTTTGTCCCTTCCCTTTCTAAGGAAGAGATAAAAAACTGGATTAAGAAACATGGTGTGGAGGGATTGATGCCACAAAAATGGGTGCCGCTTTGCAAACGGGCAAAAAATCCGGTGGAATTTGTAAAATCTTTCCGGTTTGTAATCCGTGATACCTTTGGCATGGAGCGTGCGCAGGTGACTGCAGGCGGTGTGCCGGTAGAAGAAGTGGTGCAGGATTCCATGGAATCAAAAAAGGAAAAACAGTTGTATCTTTTGGGTGAACTTTTGGATGTGGATGGAATTTGTGGCGGCTATAACCTGCATTTTGCATGGAGTACCGCAATGATAGCAGCAAAACATATTTTGCAGTTGAGGAAGGAGAATGAAAAATAATGCTTCAATTATCTCAGTGTAAATTGTCGTGGCAGGAAGATTCTTTTTCTAAACTGCAAAAAAAGGCAGCTAAACTGCTTGGAATTTCGGTGGAGGATTTTACACAGTTTACAATTGTAAAACGCAGTCTGGATGCCAGAAAAAAGCCGAATCTTTTTGTATTATATACTGTGAGGTTTTTGTGCCGCGGGGAATCGGAAGTTCTGAAAAGAAATCGAAAGAATAAAAATTTAACCATTGCCAAAAAAGAACCTTCTTTGTGGCGGCAGATAGAAGAAATTAAAAATCCCGAGCGTGTTGTTGTTGTGGGGGCAGGTCCGGCAGGACTTTTTAGTGCCTACTATCTGAGTCTGTGCGGTTATTCCCCGATTGTCATTGAGCGGGGAGCAAAGATGGAAGAACGCCATGATGATATTTTGAAATTCTGGCAGGAGGGTGTCTTAAAACCGGACTCCAATGTGGCATTTGGCGAGGGAGGTGCCGGTACATTTTCGGATGGAAAATTAAATACCGGAGTGAAAGACAAAACCGGAAGAAAACAGTTTGTTTTACAGAGTTTTGTGAATTTTGGTGCGCCGGAAGAGATTTTATACGACGCAAAGCCACATATCGGTACGGATGTTTTGCAGACGGTGATTACGAATATGAGGCATGAAATGGAAGAAAAGGGCTGTCAGTTTTTGTTTCACACGAAAATGATAAAGATTTTAGAAGAAAATGGACGTGTGCGTGGCGTGCTTACACAGAATGGAGAAAAAGAAGAGCCTATTTTGTGTGACCGTGTGATTCTTGCCATCGGACACAGTGCCAGAGATACGTTTGAACTCTTAAAGAAAGAACATATTACGATGTCGCAGAAACCATTTGCCATGGGCGTTCGTGTGCAGCACAAGCAGGAAGATATTGACTGCGCACAGTATGGATTTAATGATGAAAAACTGCCGGCATCGCCGTATAAACTGACGGGAAAGACAACAGATGGAAGAGGTGTCTATTCTTTTTGCATGTGCCCGGGCGGTTATGTAGTAAACGCATCCTCCGAAGAGGGCGGACTTGTCGTGAATGGAATGAGTAATGCTGACAGAGCATCCGGATTTGCAAACAGTGCGATTGTTGTTTCTGTTTCGGAAGAAGATTTTGAAGGAGACGATTGTCTGGCAGGTGTTGCATTACAAAGAAAGTATGAAAAACTTGCGTATGAACTTGCTGATGGGAAAATTCCGGTACAGCGCTATGAAGATTTTTGTAACAATCAGCCGACGAAAGCACTTGGAAAAGTTGCGCCATGTGTTGAGGGAAAATGGCAGTTTTCAAATATCCGCTTAGCGTTGCCAAATTTTATAATCAATGGTATAATTGACGGAATGGGGCAGTTTGCGGAGAAAATTCATGAATTTGACCATCCGGATACATTGTTGCTTGGTTTGGAATCACGCACCTCATCACCGGTTCGTATTGAAAGAAATGAGGATTTTGAAAGTGTTTCTCTGGCAGGCCTTTACCCCTGCGGGGAGGGGGCCGGATATGCCGGAGGAATTATGTCGGCGGCAATGGATGGATTACGGATTGCAATGAAAATACAGGAAAAAAAGAAAGAGGAATCAAATCATGCGTGAGAATTTAAAGGATAAAAAAAGAATTGTATTCAAAGTGGGTTCTTCCACATTGACGCATAAAGAGACAGGAGCACTTGACCTTGTCAAGATGGAGAAATTTGTGCGGATTCTTACCGATTTACATAATCAGGGCAAAGAAATTGTTGTCGTTTCTTCCGGTGCAATTTTGGTAGGAAGAAAGGCACTTGGCAATATGGAAAGACCGACAGAGCGTTCGGTGAAACAGGCTTGCGCAGCGGTTGGACAGTGCCGCCTGATGACAGTGTATCAAAAACTTTTTTCGGAATACAATCAAAATACCGCACAGATTTTGATGACTAAAATTACGATTGCCAATGATATCAGCAGACACAATGCGCAAAATACATTCCGTGAATTATTAAACTTAGGAGTCATTCCGATTGTGAATGAAAATGATACCGTGGCAACCGATGAGATTGATTTAAGTTTTAGTGATAACGATTTTTTGTCTGCGATTGTGGCGGCAATTATTGGCGCAGATTTGCTTGTTTTATTAAGTGATATTGACGGACTGTATACCGATGACCCGAATAAAAATAAGGATGCCAAATTGATTCCTTATGTAGAGCGGATTACGGATGAAATGTTAGGCATGGCAAAAGGACCGTCGACCGATATGGGAACCGGCGGTATGAGTTCCAAAGTCGGAGCGGCCGGTATTGCAAATGACGCCGGAGCGGATATGGTAATTATCAATGGCGATGACATGGAGCATATTAATCAGCTTCTTGCCGGTGAGGAAATTGGTACATTATTTAAGGCTCATAAGACAACACATTTTCATTTGAAAAATTATTTAGACCGATAGAAAATAGGAGAGACAGAATGAATCAGGAAAAAATTAACCGTATTAATGAATTGTATAAAAAGCAGAAGGCAGGGACAATTACGCCGGAGGAAAAAGACGAGCAGTCCCTTCTTCGTGCAGAGTATCTTGCTGCAATTCGCAATAATCTGCGAAATACATTAGAGCATACCTCGATTCAGGAGCCCGATGGCACCATTCATAAATTGAGAAAAAAGGAAACACATTGATGACAAAAAAAGAAATGCGAAAAAAGATGCTTTCTCTGCGGGATTCTTTATCGGAGAAGGAGCGCAGGGAAAAAAGCAGAGAGATTGCAAAACGACTATTTACATTGGAAGAATTTCAAAAAGCAGAGGTGGTTTTGTCATATCAATCATTCCGCTCAGAAGTGGAAACGACGGAAATGAATCAGAAAATTCGTGAGAGCGGCAAATCTCTTTATCTGCCAAAAACGTATGCGGACAGAAAAGAGATGGCGTTTTACCGGGTATATTCGGATGCGGATTTAATACCGGGCTATCAGGGAATTTTGGAGCCACAGGAAAAAGAGCCCTTTACAGAAAAACTTGTGTCATTGAAACCGGAGAAAGTTCTGATGTTGATGCCGGGGGCTGCCTTTGATGATAAGGGAAACCGCATTGGCTATGGAGGCGGTTATTATGACCGCTTTTTATCGCAGATGGGGGGATATATTGGAAACCGTTTTATGCTGGCATTTGAAATGCAGCGGGTGAAAGAAGTTGAAGCAGAAGCATGTGATATTCGGGTAAACCGGATTTTGACAGACAGGAGGTAAATCATGGAATCAGCTGAAAAGATGTTAAAAGAGCTTGGAGTGCGGGCAAAAAAAGCGTCCCGTGAGTTAAATAGACTTGGTGTAAAGAGAAAAAATGAGGGGCTCGAAGCGGTAGCGAAAGCACTTATTTTACATCAGGATAAAATCCTTGCTGCAAACGAGAAAGATGTGAAAAAGGCAAAAGAGAATCAGATGAAGGAATCGTTAGTGGACAGACTTTCTTTGACAGAAGAGAGAATCGAGGCAATGGCAGAGGGACTTACCCAAATTGTGGCACTGGAAGACCCGGTTGGCGAGGTGTCGGAGATGAAGACATCACCGCTTGGTATGCAGATTGGACAAAAGAGGGTGCCACTTGGTGTAATTGGTATTATTTATGAATCCAGACCAAATGTAACAGCGGATGCGTTTGGGCTTTGCTTTAAAACAGGAAATGCTGTGATTCTGCGTGGGGGAAGTGATGCCTTAAATTCAAATCTTGCGATTACAAAAGTGATTGCAGAAGCACTTTCTGCGTGTGATTTACCGGCAGACAGTATTCAGCTTTTGACGGATACTTCCCATGAGACAGCAGAGAAGTTTATGCGTCTGAATGAGTACATTGATGTGCTGATTCCAAGAGGCGGTGCAGGACTTATTAAGACGGTTGTGGAAAAAAGTACCGTACCGGTCATTGAAACCGGAACCGGAAATTGTCATGTGTATGTCGATGAGAGTGCAGACATTGATATGGCAGTAAATATTATTGAAAATGCAAAGACGCAGCGGTATGGTGTGTGTAATGCCTGTGAATCGCTGGTTATACATAAAAAAATTGCAAAGGACGTATTGCCAAAGATTGCTGACCGTTTAGCAGAACATGGTGTGGAAATGCGTGGTGATGAATACTCGATGCAGTGTGATCGTAGAATTATTAAAGCGTCAGAAGAAGATTATGGAACCGAATATTTAGATGCTATTATTTCCATCAAAACAGTAGATTCCCTGGAGGAAGCGATTGAGCACATCAATCACTATAATACCGGACATTCGGAAGCAATTGTCACATCCGACTATCACAATGCGATGACATTTTTGAATGATGTAGATGCAGCGGCGGTTTATGTCAATGCCTCGACAAGATTTACCGATGGTTTTGAGTTTGGCTTCGGTGCGGAAATCGGAATCAGCACCCAGAAACTCCATGCGAGGGGACCAATGGGACTTAAGGCACTGACAACGACTAAATATATTATTTTAGGAGATGGACAAATCAGGCAGTAAAAAAAAGAGTTTTTGAGGTGACGTATGAAGATGATAGGAAATGGCTTGCGGTTAATTCGTGTGTTTTTTCGACTTGTTTTTGAAATGATACGGAATTATAAGAAGTTGAATAATGACCCGGACCACAATTTCCTAATATGCAAAGAAATTTGCCAAAAGATTGTAGAATCTGCCAAAATTCAATTAGAGATTGTTCAAAAAGAGGCACTTCCAAAATTGGAAAACTTTTTGCTCGTGTCAAATCACCGTTGTTTTTTTGATGTGGTTTTTCTACTGGCAGCAATTGAAGATACAATTAGTTTTGTGGCGGCGAAAGAACTTTGGCATTATCCAATTCTATCCCGTTATTTGGATTCGATTGGGTGTGTGGCACTCGAACGGGGAGCAAAAAAAATGGAAACGATAAAAAACAATATTGTTTCCATGCATCAGGCACTTGCCAAGGGAAATCTTGTCTTATTTCCGGAGGGAGAATGCAGTTATTATGATGAGCAGATGCATAAGTTCCGAAAGGGCGGTTTTATCGGGCTGGATGCAAAGCAGCCAATCGTTCCGGTTTATATGAAACCGGAGCGGCTCTCAAGTATTGGAAGATGGATTGTCCCAAAGGGGAGAGTGGCTGTTTTTATCGGCTCGTTCTTTACACCGTCCGAGGTTGAAAAAGGAACCCCGACAGCCACCAAAATTGCAGATATGGCAAGAGACGAAATTCTTGCACTCAGACAAATGTCAGAAGGTTGACATTTTGCTACAAAAAAATTATAATTGTGCTATTGAAGACACATTTAGGAGGCTAGTGGCGTGAAATCATATGGATTGAATGAATTAAGAAAAAAATATTTAGAATTCTTTGAAAGTAAAGGACATTTGGCGTTGCCAAGTTTTTCACTTGTGCCGGAAAATGACAAAAGTTTGTTGTTAATTAACGCCGGCATGGCACCGCTGAAACCATATTTTACCGGACAGGAAATTCCTCCGAGAACACGTGTGACAACTTGTCAGAAGTGTATCCGTACCGGAGATATTGAAAATGTAGGAAAGACGGCTAGACATGGTACTTTTTTTGAAATGCTTGGTAACTTCTCTTTTGGTGATTATTTCAAGCATGAGGCGATTGCCTGGTCATGGGAATTTTTGACGAAAGTTTTGGAAATCCCGGAAGACCGTCTGTATCCGTCTGTATATTTAGAAGATGATGAGGCATTTGATATCTGGAATAAGGAAATTGGTGTGGCAAAAGACCGCATTTTCCGTTTTGGAAAAGAAGATAATTTTTGGGAGCATGGTGCCGGTCCTTGTGGTCCTTGTTCTGAGATTTATTACGACCGTGGAGAAAAATACGGCTGTGGAAAGCCAGGTTGTACGGTTGGCTGTGAGTGTGACCGCTACATCGAGATTTGGAATAATGTATTTACCCAGTTTGAAAATGACGGGGAAGGCCACTACACAGAATTGGAAAATAAAAACATTGATACCGGTATGGGATTAGAGCGTCTGGCTACGGTAATGCAGGATGTAGACTCGATTTTTGATGTTGATACCATCAAAGCAATCCGTGACAAGATTTGCGAGCTTGCCGGTGTGACCTATGGAGATGACTACAAGACGGATGTTTCAATTCGTGTCATTACCGACCATATTCGTTCTGTAACCTTTATGGTTTCTGATGGTATCACGCCATCCAATGAGGGACGCGGCTATGTGCTTCGAAGACTTCTCCGCCGTGCCGCACGCCATGGAAGACTGCTTGGTATTCAGGGCGAGTTTCTTGCTAAATTAAGTGAGACAGTGATGGCAGAGTCTCACACAGGATATCCGGAATTGTTAGACCGTAAAGATTATATTATTAAGTTAATTACCGTGGAAGAACAGAATTTTAATAAGACCATCGATCAGGGACTCGCTATTTTGAATACGATGATGGAAGATTTGCAAAAGAGCGGTGAAAAAGTTCTTTCCGGTGAAAATACATTTAAACTGTATGATACCTATGGCTTCCCGATTGATTTGACGATTGAGATTTTAGAGGAAAAAGGATTTTCTGTTGATGAAGATGGTTTCAAAGAGGCGATGGAGAACCAGCGTCAGACGGCACGTGATGCCAGAGAGACAACCAATTACATGGGAAAAGATGTTACGATTTATCAGTCCATTGATGCTTCTGTTGAAAGTAAATTTGTCGGCTATGACCGTTTGACACATGAGTCGAAGGTTACAGTTTTGACAACCAAAGATGCTATTGTTGACGAGCTGAAAGAAGGCGAAGAGGGAACGATTCTTGTAGAAGAGACCCCGATGTATGCCACAATGGGTGGCCAGGTGGCAGATGCCGGTGTGATTGAAGGGGCAGATGGTACATTTGTTGTTGAAGATGTCATCAAACTTCAGGGAACGAAGATTGGACATGTTGGACGTGTGACAAAGGGTGTTATCAAAAAAGGTGAAACCGTAAAACTCACGGTGGATGAAGAACAGAGAAATCTGACAGCAAATAACCACAGTGCGACCCATTTGATGCAGCAGGCACTGCGTGAGGTGCTCGGCAGTCATGTAGAGCAGAAAGGTTCGTTAGTGGACAAGGATAAACTTCGTTTTGACTTTACGCATTTCTCTCCAATGACAGAAGAAGAAATTGCAAAAGTAGAGGAAATTGTAAACCGTGAAATTGCGGCAGGTCTTGATGTTGTGACAAATGAAATGTCGATAGAAGATGCGAAGAAAACCGGTGCAATGGCTCTGTTTGGTGAAAAATACGGCGAGGTTGTTCGCGTTGTTCAGATGGGAACATTTAGTTCTGAACTTTGTGGTGGTACTCATGTAAGTAACACCAGAAATATTTCTGCTTTCAAGATTATTTCAGAAAGCGGTGTTGCAGCAGGTGTACGTCGAATCGAAGCACTGACCGGAAAAGCTCTTTTTGAGTATTACAATACGATGGAGAGTGAACTGCAAGAGGCAGCAAAACTTTTGAAAGCAGTGCCGTTAGAAGTGAGTGCAAAAGTTGTTTCATTGCAGGATGAAGTAAAACAACTTCAGAAAGAAAATGACAAACTAAAAGCAAAACTTGCGAAAGAAGCCGCAGGAGACTTGTTGTCCGAGGCCAAAGAAGTGGATGGAATCCATATTCTGACAAAACAGCTTACGGATGTTGATATGAACGGCATGCGTGATTTGGGCGATGAGGCAAAACAGAAGCTTGGTGAGGCATTTATTGTATTTGCAAGCCAGGTTGGGGAAAAAGTGAATTTAATTGCCATGGCAACTGATGGTGCGATGAAAAAGGGCGCTCATGCCGGCAATTTAATTAAAGAAGTTGCATCCATTGTAGGCGGTGGCGGTGGTGGCCGTCCGAATATGGCGCAGGCTGGTGGAAAGTTACCGGAAAAGATTCCGGAAGCGCTCGCGTGTGCAAAAATCGTAATGGAGCAGCAGATTAAGAAATAATATGGAGGAATTGAGCATGGAAAAGGCAAGCAGAAAAAAGGTAGGTTTCTTTAGCAAAATCGGTTTTAAAATGGTACTAATTATTGCTTTGGCAGGAGCATTAATTTCAGCTGTTACAATGTTAATGATTGTTCCACGCAGTACCAAACAGATTGAAACTTTGACAAAGAATGAGATGACAAATTTGGCACAAGCGTATTCAACAGATTTAAATGATAAGTTGATGGAAAAACGTGTCTTATCTTATGATGGTTATGCTAATATTTTAAGAAATGTTAAAATTTCCGGATTAGATACTTCGTATGCGTATTTGCTTGACAAAGAAGGTATTATGCGTTTTCATCCAACGGAATCAAAGGTTGGTAAATCAGTAGAAAATGCTGTTGTGAAAGATGTAGTAAGTCGTATGAAAAAGGGGGAGAATGTCAAAAACGATTTTGCAACGTATGAATTCAAGGGCGAAATAAAATATGCTGCATATCATGTACTTAATGACAAAAGCATTTTAGTTATCACAGCAGACAAGAGTGATGTGATGTCAGTTTCGAATTCCATGTGGGTACGTGGGATTTCAGTTGCTGTCATTGGAATTGTCTTAAGTGTTTTAGTTGGTTTATTAGCAGTTGTTTTGATTGTTCGTCCGCTGGAAAGTCTTACGGATGTTATTGATGAGACGGCAAGACTGGATTTCACAAATGATGGTAAAGTGAAGAAGATTGCACTTCGCCGCGACGAAGTTGGTTTGATGGGTAAATCCGTGGCGGGTATGAGAGAAAGTCTTCGTCAGAGTATTATGAATTTGAAGGATTCCAGTCAGAAGATTTGCGAAGAAGTCAGTAAAGTAAATGATGTCAGTGAACAGATTCGTGAGCAGTGTATGGATAACTCTGCAACGACGGAGCAGTTAGCAGCCGGCATGCAGGAAACTTCTGCAACGACAGGAACAATTACACAGAACATCGGAGACATGAGACAGGGTGCATCCGATATCGCAAAACTTTCCAAAGATGGTGTGAGACTTTCTGATGAGATTTCGGAGAGAGCAACAGCACTTGGTGAGTCCGCAAATTCAGCGATGGATCGCGCCGGTTCTATGTATGATACGATTAAGACACAGGTAGAAAAAGCAGTAAGCGCTGCTGATTGTGTAAAACAAATTAATGAGATGACGGAGTCCATTATGCAGATTTCTTCTCAGACAAGCCTTTTGGCATTGAATGCTTCAATTGAGGCAGCCCGTGCCGGTGAGGCAGGAAAAGGATTTGCTGTCGTTGCTTCGGAAATCAGTAAACTTGCGAACGAGACATCGGATTCGGTAACAAGCATTAATGAGATTGTACTTGAAGTAAACTCTTCTGTGGATGAAATGGTTCAGAGTATGGAGGGAACAACGAAGTTCTTAGACGAAGTGGTATTAAAAGATTATGACCAGTTCAGAGCTATCAGCGACCAGTATAACAATGATGCAGATGTTGTAAAGACAAGCATGGAAAATGTAGAGCATGCAATTCTTTCACTTACCGATTCGATTGGTGTGATTGCTGACGCAATTACCGGTATTAACACAACGATTGATGAAGCAACCGTTGGTGTAACTGATATTGCAGAAAAGACCGGAAGTGTCGTAACTGAGGCAGCACAGAATGCAGAACTTGTAGATACCTGCATGGATTCTGTAGAGCAGCTTGAGAAGATTGCTGATAAGTTTACTTTGTAAAATAACAAAAAGCGGTTAGTCATTAACTAAATAAAACAACCAAAAAGAGGATTCCTTTGTGAGAGACGGGATAACGCTTTGCGTTATAGTCTCCACAAAGGAACCCTCTTTTTGGTTGTTTTATGCTTAGTTCGTATGAAACAGCTTTTGTTTGTTTACAGAGTAAACTTGCCATTATGCGATACCCTCAAGTAACTAAGTGATTCTGTTTGTAAGAATGTATTTGATGCTAATCTATTTGGTTCCCGGTAATTAAAAAAGAAAAGATTTGCGATGAGTGGGTACAAACACGTGGGTATCAGGCGTGCGTGTTTTGCACGCCGATACCCCTACGCGTTTGTTTAACGGGAGTGCCCACGAATCACAAACTTTTCTTTTTAATTACCGGCCCCCAAAAAGATTTCTCATCGATTACTTCTACGCCATATATGCATCTTCTCAGCTTCTTTAATCAATTCATCACGGAAATCCGGATGAGCGATGCCGATTAATGCTTCAGCTCTCTGCCAGCCGGAGAGTCCTTTTAAGTTTACCATACCGTATTCGGTTACGACATACATTGTGTTTGCACGGGTATCGGTAACGATGGAACCGTTTGCTAAAGTTGGGCGGATACGGGACTGTACTTCGCCCTGCTTATTTTTAAAGGTAGAAGAGAGGCAGATAAAGCTCTTTCCGCCTTTTGATTTATAAGCACCTAATACGAAATCAAGCTGGCCGCCTGCTCCACTGATATTTTTTATGCCGGCGGATTCGGCATTAACCTGTCCAAACAAATCAATGTCAACAGCATTGTTAATTGAAATGAAGTTATCATGTGCGGAAATGACATCAATTTCATTGGCATAATCGACAGGAACACTCATACATTCCGGATTGTTATCCAAATAGTCATACAATTTCTTTGTGCCGGCAGCAAAAGCGTATACCTGACGGCCTTTGTTTAAGTTTTTCTTAGAACCATTGATTTTTCCGGCTTTTGCAATGTCAACAAAAGCATCGACATACATTTCGGTGTGAACACCAAGATCTTTTAAATCGGATTCAGCAATCAGTGAGCCGACAGCGTTTGGCATACCGCCGATTCCAAGCTGAAGGCAGGCACCGTCTGGAATCTGAGCAACGATCTGTCTTGCTACTGCGTGGTCAACTTCTGTTGCTGCAGCACCGCCGCCCATTTCTGCGATTGGTGAGTTTGAGCCTTCAATAATCATATCTACTTTAGAAATATGAACTCCATTTTCAAATCCGCCAAGACAGCGTGGCATGTTTTGATTTACCTCAACAATAATGGTTTTCGCACGCTCGCAGGCAGCTCCCAAATGGGAAGCACTTGGTCCAAAGTTAAAGTATCCGTGTTCATCCATCGGTGCTACCTGCATAACAGCAATATCTACAGGATTTTCCAAATCACGGTAATAACGTGGCAGTTCCGAATAGCGGATTGGAGAGTAGAAAGAAAATCCTTTCGCAACAGCTTTTCGTTCGATTCCGCTCATGTGCCAGGAGTTCCATGTCATGTGTGCAGCCGGATCTTCAATTTTGAAAATCTCCGGTTCCCACATCAGGATACCGCCACGAAAGTTCACATCGTGAAGCTCCGGCAGACGTTTGGCAAGTTCTTTGTCAAAATCCACAGGTGTTGTTACAGTCCAGCCGTAATCCACCCAGCTTCCTGACTTTACCACTTTGGCTGCCTCTTTGGCAGTCACAAGTTTACTCTTATATAATTCGTTCATATCTGGTAAAACCTCCATTCTGGTAACTATATTTGCAATACGTTTATTTTAGCATTATCGCATGGTGCGGTCAAGTAGCCAGTCGGTTCACAAAATGTTCATGGAAAAAGTTTGTTAAATTGTTGACAATATCGTTTTCGTTTGTTATTATGAGTAAGGATTGAATCATAAAAAGTGGTAAATTGTAGTTTGATTTACAGATAGGAAAAAGATATGATAAAAGCAATATATCCGGGTAGTTTTGATCCCGTTACATATGGGCACTTAGATGTTATTAAGAGAGCATCCAAAGTAGTGGATGAATTGATTATCGGAGTGCTTGTGAATCAGGAAAAAACGCCTCTATTTACAAGGGAAGAGCGTGTAGAACTGTTAAAGCAGACCACGAAAGAATTTCCAAATGTGAGGGTTTTAACATTTACCGGATTGACAATTGATTTTGCCAAACAAAATGATGCAAAGCTGATTATCCGCGGTCTCCGTGCCGTGACGGATTTTGAATCCGAGATGCAGATTGCACAGACTAATCACAGCATTGAGCCGGAGATTGATACGATGTTTTTTACTACGAGTCTTGAGTATGCTTTCCTAAGTTCCACCATTGCGAAAGAAGTTGCTTTTTATGGCTCGGATGTATCGAAACTGGTGCCGGAAGTTGTTCAGAAGGCATTCAGAGAAAAGTATGATCAGAAACTGCGAAAGCAGTGATGATAAATTAAGTAGTATTAGTAAAAAATTTATAAGGAGGATATATTCATGTCTAAGAAAGTTGTATTAGCAGGTGCTTGCCGTACGGCAATTGGTAAAATGGGTGGTGCATTAAGCACAACTCCAGCACCAAAATTAGGTTCTATCGTTATTGAGGAGGCTCTTAAGAGAGCAGGCGTGCCAAAGGATGCCGTTGACCATGTTTACATGGGATGTGTAATCCAGGCAGGTCTTGGTCAGAACGTAGCTCGTCAGGCATCCATCGGTGCTGGTCTTCCAATCGAGACAACAGCAGTTACCGTAAACGTTGTTTGTGGTTCCGGTTTGAACTGTGTAAATATGGCAGCTCAGATGATTCAGACAGGAGATGCTGATATCGTTGTTGCCGGTGGTATGGAGAACATGTCCATGGCTCCTTACGCAGCTATGAATGCTCGTTTTGGTTACCGTATGAACAATGGTAAACTTGTGGATACCATGGTAAACGATGCATTGTGGGATGCTTTCAATCAGTATCACATGATGATTACTGCTGAGAACGTAGCAGAGAAGTACGGAATTACTCGTGAAGAGTTGGATGAGTTCTCTGCTAACAGCCAGCAGAAATGTGAAGCTGCTATCGCTGCAGGTAAATTCAAAGATGAGATTGTTCCTGTTGAAGTCAAATCTAAAAAGAAAACAATCGTATTTGATACCGATGAGGGACCACGTCCTGGTACAACAGCTGAGAGCCTTAGCGGTCTTAGATGCTGCTCCGGTAAAGAAGGCGGTGTGGTAACAGCTGGTAACGCTTCCGGTATTAATGATGGTGCAGCTGCGATTGTAGTAATGAGCGAAGAAAAAGCAAAAGAGCTTGGTGTAACACCAATGGCAACATTTGTAGCCGGTGCTCTTGGCGGTGTGGATCCAAAAATCATGGGTATTGGACCGGTCGCTTCTACAAAGAAGGTTCTTGCTAAAACAGGCATGAGCATTGATGACTTTGATTTGATTGAGGCAAACGAGGCATTTGCAGCACAGTCTGTAGCAGTAGGTCGTGACCTTGGATTTGACCTTAGCAAATTGAATGTAAACGGTGGTGCAATTGCACTTGGACATCCGGTTGGAGCAAGTGGATGCCGTATCCTTGTTACATTGCTTCATGAGATGCAGAAACGCGATGCAAAGAAAGGTCTTGCAACACTTTGTATCGGTGGTGGAATGGGATGTTCCACAATTGTTGAGAGAGACTAATTTTACTTTTGGGACGAGCCGGTATTATATCGGTTCGTTCCTGTGATGTAAAAAAGAAATTTTAAATGGAGGATACTTTCAATGGAATTTGTAACATATGAAGTAGAAGGTGCAGTTGGTATTATTACCATCAACCGCCCAAAAGCATTGAATGCGTTAAACAGTGCTGTTTTGGATGAACTGAATCAGACTTTGGATGCAGTTGACCAGAACGAAATCCGCTGCCTGATTTTGACAGGTGCCGGAGAGAAATCTTTTGTTGCAGGTGCAGACATCGGAGAGATGAGCACATTGACAAAAGCAGAAGGCGAAGCCTTTGGTAAAAAAGGAAACGATGTATTCCGTAAGTTAGAGACATTCCCGATTCCTGTAATTGCTGCAGTAAACGGATTTGCTCTTGGTGGTGGATGCGAGATTTCCATGAGCTGTGATATCCGTATCTGCTCTGACAATGCCGTATTTGGCCAGCCGGAAGCAGGTCTTGGTATTACTCCTGGATTTGGCGGTACACAGAGACTTGCTCGTTTAGTAAGCCCTGGTATGGCAAAACAGATGATTTATACAGCAAGAAATATTAAAGCAGACGAAGCTTACCGCATTGGTCTTGTAAATGCTGTATATCCACAGGAAGAACTGATGGATGCAGCAAAGAAGATGGCATCCGGTATTGCTAAGAATGCACCGATTGCTGTCCGCAACTGCAAAAAGGCAATTAACGAAGGTCTTCAGGTAAATATGGATGAGGCAATTGTAATCGAAGAGAAATTGTTCGGTGACTGCTTCGAGACAGAAGACCAGAAAGCCGGAATGGGTAACTTCTTAGAGAAAGATAAAGAGAAAAAATTAAAAGTGGTACCATTCAAAAACTGTTAATTCGTGACGACATCCCGTCTGGGATTTGAATCAAATACAATGGAGGTAAATACAATGAAAGTTGGTATTATTGGAGCTGGAACAATGGGTTCCGGAATTGCGCAGGCATTTGCGCAGACAGAAGGTTATGAAGTATATTTGTGTGACATCAATGAAGAGTTTGCTGCAAACGGTAAAAACAAGATTGCAAAAGGTCTTCAGAGACTGGTTACAAAAGGAAAGAAAACACAGGAAGATGTTGATGCAATCTTAGCTAAGATTACAACTGGCGTAAAAGACATTTGTACTGATTGTGATTTGATTGTTGAGGCAGCTTTGGAAGTTATGGATGTTAAAAAACAGACATTCAAAGAATTGCAGGATATCGTAAAGAAAGAAGACTGCATTTTCGCTACGAATACTTCTTCTTTGTCCATTACAGAAATCGGTGCAGGCATTTCTCATCCGGTTATCGGAATGCACTTCTTTAACCCGGCTCCTGTTATGAAGCTTGTTGAAGTTATCCGCGGCGAGAACACAACAGATGAAGTAAACGATAAAGTAGTTGCTATCGCAAAAGAAATTGGTAAAACACCGGTTGAGGTAAAAGAAGCTGCCGGATTTGTTGTAAATCGTATCTTGATTCCTATGATTAACGAAGCAGTTGGCATCCTTGCTGATGGTGTTGCTTCTGCTGAGGGTATCGATGCTGCTATGCAGCTTGGTGCAAACCACCCAATGGGACCTCTTGCACTTGGTGATATGATTGGTCTTGATATCTGCCTTGCTATTATGGAAGTTCTTCAGGCAGAGACTGGTGACCCGAAATACCGTCCACATCCATTGCTTCGTAAAATGGTACGTGCCGGCAAACTCGGACGTAAAACTGGTGTTGGATTCTTTGATTATTCCAAATAATATTATAGAAAGGAGTTCATGTTATCATGGATTTTAAATTAGACAAACAGCATGAAATGGCGAGACAGTTGTTCAAAGATTTTGCTGAGAACGAAGTAAAGCCACTTGCGCAGGAAACCGATGAAACAGAAGTATTCCCTCGTGAGACTGTTGACAAAATGATGAAACTTGGTTTCATGGGAATTGCGATTCCTAAAGAGTACGGCGGACAGGGCTGTGACCCATTGATGTACACAATGTGCGTTGAGGAGTTAGCTAAAGTTTGTGGTACAACAAGCGTTATTGTATCCGCTCATTCTTCTCTTGGTGCTGATCCGATTATGATGTACGGTACAGAAGAGCAGAAAAAGAAATATCTTGTACCACTTGCAAGTGGTGAGAAATTAGGCGCTTTCGGTTTGACTGAGCCGGGTGCAGGTACAGATGCACAGGGACAGCAGACAAAGGCTGTTTTAGATGGTGACGAATGGGTACTCAATGGTTCTAAATGCTTCATCACAAATGGTAAAGAAGCAGATATTTATATTATCATTGCTGTAACCGGTATCATCGAAAAACGTGGTAGAAAAGTAAAAGAAATTTCTGCTTTCATCGTTGAGAAAGATACTCCTGGATTTACTTTTGGTACAAAGGAGAAGAAGATGGGTATCCGTGGTTCATCCACATACGAGTTAATCTTCGAGGACTGCCGTATTCCAAAAGAAAATCTTCTTGGTGCACAGGGCAAAGGTTTCGGAATTGCCATGCATACACTGGATGGTGGACGTATTGGTATCGCTGCTCAGGCACTTGGTCTGGCAGAAGGTGCTTTGCAGGCAACAATCGATTATGTAAAAGAAAGAAAACAGTTCGGTCGTTCGATTGCACAGTTCCAGAATACACAGTTCCAGCTTGCTGATATGGCAACAAAAGTGGAAGCTGCTAAGATGCTTGTGTATCGTGCGGCAATGGCAAAAGCTACGCAGAAAGTTTACAGCGTAGAAGCTGCTATGGCAAAATTGTACGCAGCAGAAGTTGCTATGGAAGTAACAACAAAAGCAGTTCAGTTACACGGTGGTTATGGCTACATCAGAGAATATGACGTTGAGCGTATGATGCGTGATGCAAAAATCACAGAAATCTACGAAGGAACTTCAGAAGTTCAGCGTATGGTTATCTCTGGCAGCTTATTGAAATAGGAGGTGCTCTCGTGAAAATAGTAGTATGTATTAAACAGGTACCGGATACTAAGGGCGGCGTTGTATTTAACCCGGACGGTACATTGAATAGAGGTGCGATGCTTACCATCATGAACCCGGATGATAAAGCCGGTTTGGAAGCAGCACTGAGAATTAAAGAAGAAACAGGTGCAGAAGTTACTGTTCTTACCATGGGACTTCCAAAAGCAGAAGAAGTTCTTCGTGAGGCAATGGCAATGGGTGCTGACAATGGTATCCTTGTAACAGACCGTGTACTCGGTGGTGCTGATACTTGGGCTACTTCTACAACAATTGCCGGTGCGCTTCGTAACATTGATTACGATTTGATTATCACAGGCCGTCAGGCTATCGATGGTGATACTGCACAGGTTGGTCCACAGATTTCCGAGCACTTGGATATTCCGGTTATCTCTTATGCACAGAATATCAAAGTGGAAGGTGACAGCGTAATCGTTGAGCGTCAGTATGAGGACCGTTACCATGTAGTAAAGGCTAAAATGCCTTGCTTGATCACTGCTCTTTCTGAGTTGAATGAGCCACGTTATATGACTCCGGGCGGAATCATGGACGCATTTGACAAAGAGATTACCGTTTGGGGACGTGCAGACCTTAAAGATGTAGATGATTCTAACCTCGGTCTGAAAGGTTCTCCGACAAAAATTGCAAAAGCTTCCGATAAGGTTCGTAAGGGTGCCGGCGAAGTCGTTACCCTTGACCCGGCAGAAGCTGCTCAGTATATTGTAGATAAGTTTAAAGAGAAACATGTAATCTAATTATTATAAAGGAAAAGTGGTGAAAAAAATGAGTTTAGAAGAATATAAAGGTGTATATGTCTTTGCACAGCAGGTTGACGGAGAAGTAAGTGGAATCGCTTACGAACTGCTTGGCAAAGCAAAAGATCTGGCAAAAGATTTGAACGCAGAAGTTACCGCTGTTTTGCTTGGTTACGGTGTTAAGGGCCTTGCGGATTCTTTGGCTGAGTATGGTGCAGACAAAGTAATCGTAGTGGATGACAAAGAACTTGAAGTATATCGTACAGAGCCATATGCTCATGCACTTGCTTCTGTAATCAATGAGTACAAACCTGAAATTATGCTGGTTGGTGCAACTGCAATTGGCCGTGACTTAGGTCCTCGTGTATCCGCACGTGTAGCAACTGGTCTGACTGCTGACTGTACAGTACTTGAGATTGGTGATTTCACCGATAACATGACAAAGGAGACCATTCCAAATCAGCTTCTTATGACACGTCCTGCATTTGGTGGTAATACAATCGCTACGATTGCATGTCCATACAACCGTCCACAGATGGCTACCGTTCGTGCCGGTGTTATGCAGAAGATTGACCCAATTAAGGGTGCAAAAGCTGAAGTAATCGAGTACAATCCGGGATTCACTCCGGACAACAAATATGTTGAGATTCTTGATGTTGTGAAGTCTGTAGCTGACACAGTAGATATCGCAGATGCTAAGATTTTGGTATCCGGCGGTCGTGGTGTTGGAAGCGAAGAAAACTTCAAACTTCTTCAGGATTTGGCAGATGTCCTTGGCGGAACTGTAAGCTGTTCCCGTGCCGTTGTTGAGAATGGCTGGCTTCCGGTTGAGCGTCAGGTAGGACAGACCGGTAAAACCGTTCGTCCTAATGTATACTTTGCAATCGGTATTTCCGGTGCTATTCAGCACGTTGCAGGTATGGAAGAATCTGACATTATTGTTGCTATTAACAAAGACGAGACAGCTCCAATCTTTGATGTAGCTGACTATGGTTTGGTAGGCGATTTGAATAAGATTGTTCCTCAGTTGACAGAAATGCTGAAAGCAGAATTGGCTGAGAAAAACTAATCTTTAGGCGAGAAATTATTTGATAAAAAAGAAAACAATAAATTACAGTTTGTGGTTTATTGTTTTCTTTTTATTTGAGGGTGTTTAGATGATGAAGAAAAAAGTATATCAAAAACACTATGCGTTTATTGTAGAAAACCCGGAAGATGAATTTTGGGAAAAGTGTATGTCTTAGGACAGGATGGTACAAATCAAGTAGATTCGTATTTTTTTGTGTCGATTTAACAGAATAACAAAAATGTGTTTTTTATCATAAAGCACTGCTAGTTTGTCTGTTGGCAGTTATCATGACATTTTTATTAACTGCCTGCGGTGTAAGTGGCGACCAGATTTCTGTAAACAAGCCGCAGCATAAAGGCTCAAACGCCAAAAAACGAATTGCCGGTGTCTTGATTTGTGCAGGATTTATCGCTTCCGTGATTTGGAAACGAATCAAAGCAAAGAAAAATGGTTATCAGCAGAGTAACCTTTACGGTGATATTGCAAAATGTGTTATCATTACCGCAGTAGCAGCCGTTGCCTTTGATGTAATTTCTAAGAAAAAACAGAGTAATAAATAACAACAAAGAAACACCTCGTGTGAGACGGGATAACGCAGAGCGTTATAGTCTCCCACAGGGTGTTTTTTTGTCGTTTTGTAATGTTCGAGGGGGAGGCTCATAGAGTGTAAAATTGCGTCAAAGGTTTGGATTTTTTTGGGTGGGCATACTTTTTTGGCAAAATGAGATGAAACGTATGACCGAAATATGTTGTTGGGGGAAAATAGAATAATTTTACTGCGTTAAATTTTAGGAAAATGATTTAAGCGGTTGAATGATATAATCGGTATCAGGTACTTTTGTTGCCGATGAAACCACAAACTTCTTTGGGATTATTGTATTTATTTTCTATTTTTATCGGCAACATAACAAGTTCTTCTCTAGGAGTAAGGAGAACTTAGAATTTCAAAAAGGAAAAGGAGGGTTTTCTATGAATAAGAAAACACAAAAAAAATATGTAGCTTTATTAACACTGTTAGCAATGGTTATTTGTACAATGTTTTGTACAAACACTGTTAAGGCAGACACTAACTTACCATGGGATGAATCTGAAGTAGTAGAAACATCCACATGTGTAGTTAATGGCGTAGAACGGAGTTTGATTATTCTTGACGATGCATCTGCATATTTAACAATAGGAGAATCCACCCCTCTCTTTATTTACATTGGTTTTAAATCAGCTAAGTTTGATCAATATGGAACAATTTGGTTGATAGATTCTCGTGATGATGCTATACGTTGGTGGAATTATGACTTATCTCCTACTAATCGTATCTTTCATGCGATTGATAAGCCAACTGCAGAAAACCCAGATGCTTTTGTTGATGACGTTGAATCATTCATACTTGATGAAAATAACAAATTCATTGTTGGATACAAAACTTTTTCTGGTCAAACTTATCCAATATTGACATTGGATGAGATGAAAGAAATTTTAAAAGATTCATCATCGACACCAACACCTACACCAACACCTACACCATCAAACATTCCTACCCCTACTCCAACTATTCCTGCAACTACTCCTAATGTTCCTACTCCTCCTGCGCCAACAGTTAGCCCTGTTGCTACTCCCCCAACCACAAGTACTCCTGCTGTTACCCCAAAAACAACCGTAGCACCAAAAGTATCTGTGAAGAAGAAAGCCGGTTATAACTGTCTTTCTCTGGGAAGTAAAATTACAAGTAAGTATAAACTTACTAAAGGAAAACTAACTTGGAAAGGAAGCAGTAAGAGTAAGAAGTATTCTGGAATCAAATCAGCTGCTTTTATAAAGAAGAGCGGTAACCTTGTCTTCTTAACTAAGAAAGGTAAAGCATACACTTTATCTCCTAAGGGAAAGAAAAAGTGTATTGTTAAGAAGAAGGCCAAAAAACTTATCTTAAAAAATAAGTTTGCAGTAAAGGTTCAAGTAGGTAAGAAGTTTATTAATCTAGCTAATAAGTAATGCTAACCGCTAAATTTTGATAAGCAGATAAAATCGAGAATGATGATAAAAAGGAGGAAGAGTTGTATGAAAAAAAGTGTAAGTATTAATTCGGATGAAAAGGATGAAAGCCGTTTGTTAGATATGGTGGAACGGAAAGAATAAAGTATGGAGGAAAAAATATGGCGAATGAATTAGCAACATCAAAAGACATAACGAATTACCTTAAGCATGTATTTGATTTAGAAAAAATGTTATACCAACAGAATGAGATTTTAGAACATTTACGAGATTCTATTGGTAGTGTGAATTATCAAATGAAGTTGGAACCAGAAATTTATCAAGAAAAAAGACCAAGTGTGGTGGGAGGAATTATAACAGCAATTGCATGTGCTTTTTTTGCAATTTTAGTTTATTTTGGTTATGTTTTTTTGAAATCACCAGAAGGTGGAGCTCCAGGATGGTTTTTAAACATTATGCTTGGAATTATTGGTATATTTGTTTGTTTTGTGGTAGGTGGAATTATTTTGGTTGTGTCTAATGTGGTTCAGACGCAATCATATAATCAGCAGGTGCGTATTACAAATCAGGAAAATATTGAGGAAATTCAGCGTTATAGAAAAAATTTACTGGAAAAGGGAAAGACACTAAACGATGAATATGCTCTTTTGGCAGATGAAAGAAAGAAGACAAAAGCAGTACTTAATAAATTTTATTCCACCAATGTAATATATCCCAAATATCGTTCTTTACCAGCTATAGCATCGTTGTTTGAATATATGCTATCGGAAAGGTGTTATGGGTTGACAGGACATGAGGGGGCATACAATTTATATGAAAATGAACTTCGTTTGGGACATATTATTAGCACATTAGATTCCATTTCGAGTGACATAAAAGAAATAAAACAGAATCAAAGAATGTTGTATGATGTTATGTCAGAATCTCAAAAAATGACTAAAAGTATGTTTGAGCAGCAAGTTATCAATGGTCAGGTTTTATGCGATATACGAAAAAGCAATCAGATTATGCAGTACAATCAAAGTCAAATTGCGAATCGCATGGAACATATGCACTGGCTGGAAGAACAAAAATATTTGTGGGGATAGTAAAAACAAATTGTATGTAATAAAAGTAGAATTAGAAACTGAAAGGAAGTTGGAAAAATGAAAAAGAAAATAGTTGCTATCGTTTTAGCAATGGTGTTGCTAGTATCACATCAGATAACAAATAAACCGACAACAAGTAAAGCTCAGCAGGATGCGGCCAGTTTGGCACAGAATTTGAGTTTTACAGGAACTTGGAGCAGTGATAAGTGGCTTATGTCAGAGGAACAGGAGGACTGGTATAAACTGGTTATTTCATCAGATGGACGTGTTGAGTTAAAAGTGATGTCATATATTGATGGATTTACATATTTTCAGTTGTATACATCTGATTTTTCCGAAGAATTATACAGGGATAATGCATATGATGGAAATATAACACAACCGGATACAGCGGTAGCAAATTATTCATTATCAAAGGGAACCTATTATTTAAAAGTTGATAATGGGTCATATATAGGTAAATATCGTTTAAATGCATCGTTTACCAGTTATGGAGTAAACGATAATAATGCGCACTCTTATGATTCGCCGCAAACGTATACTTTAGGAACTACGATTACGGGTGCAATTACAGCAACAGATGACCAGGATTGGTTTAAGGTAGTGATTCCGAAAAATGCTTACTATGTGTTTTCACTTTCGTCCTATGCAGCTCCGTACACAAATTTTTGGATATATAATAAAGACCTTTCTGAAACAGAAGAAAATGGAGATGCTTATCAGGGAAGTTTATCAAAACCGGCTGTAACAAAGAAAGAATGTGTTTTAGCAAAAGGAACTCATTATATTAAAATCTCAGGTGATGAAGGAAAATACATTTTTACGATGCGTGCCTTGAATCAGTCAAATTGTGAGCATGAATATGAAAATACGTGGGTAAATGAAACTTATTTACAGAATGGTTACACACTTCACAAATGCAAAAAGTGTGGTAAGACATATAAAGATGAATATATCAAAAAGAAAACGTTAAACCAGAATTATTTTTGGAGTATTGGTGGTGTGGTTGCAGGCAAGAAAAAGGTAAAACTTGGTTGGTCTACTACATACGACAGTGACGGCTATCAAATTCAGTATGCGCAGAACAAAAAGATGAAAAAAGCGAAAGTAATAAAAGTTAAGAATGGATACTGTTCAACAAAGACAATTAAGAAATTAAAAAAGAAGAAAAGATATTATTTCCGTATTCGTGCTTATAAGAAGGTACAGGGAAAAACAGTATATGCGAAATGGTCGAAAAAGAGAAGTGCAAAGGTAAAATAGAAACTAAAAATATGAGGAGCAAAAAAAATGGAGAGATTATTATTTGAATCAAAAGGTGCGCCGACAAAGGCAGTTGTTATGTCAGGTGTAGGTGGTGGAATACTTGCTGTTTTGGGAATCGTTATTATTGTGATTTCACAGATGAAACATGCAACACATTCGGTGTATAGTGGAGTTTATGGTGGTGCGATGTCATACTCCGGCAGTTATGGAGGCGGATATTTAGTTGGTGAGGGGGCAAGGACGATGCTTATTGTATTTGGTGTCGTTAGTATTTTAGCGGCAATAGCATCTTTGTGTAGTTTGTTTGGAATTGCAAAAACCAGACTTATGGTATATGATTATCATTTAGAAGGAAGTTATTATATACCAATATTAGGTTTAACAATCCGTCGAGATTATTATGTAAAATATCAGGATATTGCTGGAATTACTAGAAATCAAAATGTTTTGATTATTCATATGGTGGGAACCCAGCAAAGAATTGCGGTAAAAAATAATCAGATGGCAGAAACGGCACATCAAATGATTCAGCAATGTATTGATTACATGAAATATTCACAACAAAATCAGGGGACGGTGAATTAAGATGGCAATGAAAAAAACAATGATGGTATTGTTAATGGTTGTTTTATTAGCTGGAATATTGTATCCACAAGGTGTTCATGCTAAATTAAAGAAGGGCATATATTTTAGTGGTTTAACTGGGAAAAGAAAAGACTTATATTCCGATATTAATATTAAGAAACTTTCAATGAAGGCAAATCGCTTAATTGTATATGGTAAGTTTCAGTATTCAAAGTCAATGAAGAATTTTTGGGCAGGTAAAAGAGTTAACCTCAAATACAAAAAAACAGTTTTTCCTTTAAAGAAAAAATGTAAAATGATATCCAGCGGAGGAGAAGGGCGTCCAGATAAATTGACTAAAAAAAGTTTCTTAAAACTGGCAAAACTCTACAATGGATTAGGGTTGAGCATAGTGGTAGATAAAAATGGAAAAGTAACAAAATTAGATATTTCATCATGATATCAATTCTGAAAAAGGAGTTTTATTTTATGAAACAATACAAAAAAATCCTATGTGTATTTATGTTGATTTTTGGCGTGATAGCAGGTCAGTTATATAGTCCTGCGTCAAGTGCAAAAATAAGCAAGAAAAAGCAGCACAAAATGTATCAAAGTCTTATCAAAAAGTATGATACACGTATGAAGAAATTAAGTTCCAAAGTGGAGAATTATACGGAAAAACCACGTACATTTTATGTATTTGCAGATATTGATAAGAATGGTGTGGATGAGTGCATTTTGCGCTGTGTTGATGCATCCAAATGCAATACGGCAGACATATATAGTTTTGGTGAAACAACAGCAGTATATTCCATTGTAAAGGGAAAAGTGAAACCGGTTATTAAGATACCACAATATTTCAATCCATATGAACATGATGATTATTGTGCAATATACAAAAAAAGCAATTATATTGACAGAGGTTTTAGTCATGGCTCTTTGGACCGGATGTTTTACAAGTACAAAAATGGAAAACTTTCTTCAAAAGGTGTCTCATATACATCAACTGTAGATGAGAACAATAAGAGACATACAGAAATTAATGGTGTAAAAGTTAGTTATAAAGTTTATAAGAAAAAATTAAAAGCACTTATTGGCAATAAAAAAGGGTATAAGATGAAACGTTTCTAGATATGTCTGTACAAAAGGAGGTAGATAGTATGAAAAGAATGAAATGTATGATAGTATTTCTTTTGGTTGCGGGGCTTGCAGTTTCAGCACCGAAATCAAATGCAATGTCAAAGAAGGTAAAAAAACAATATACTAAGGTTTTGCAGAAGTATGTAGGAAAAGGTAACGATGAATATTCGATACCTAAGTTTGCTCTTGTTGACATAGACCGAAATGGAATTCCGGAGCTTATGATTCAAAAAGATGGTCAAATAACAGGGGAAATGCTTTATTATACATGCAAAAAGAGCAACAAGAAACTGGTGAAAATAAAAGGACCTAGTTCAAAAGATAATTATCCGTGTTTTGGCGGACTTTCACGGATGCCTTCCAGAAAAAGTTATGCATTTTACAGAGGCGGCCCCGGATATACGGATGATAATGGAAATAACATTATGCCTCATCTTTATGCGGAATATAAAATCAAGAAAAATAGAATTGTCTGTGTAAGCCTTGTCAACAAAAAAGAGTACATGGACAAAAATAAGGCTGAGTACAGTGGAACATATTTAGGAAAAAAGAAGGTTACAAAGGCAGATTATAACAGAATAGAAAAAGCGTGCCGAGGAGAAATAAAATTTAAGTATATTACAAATAAAAATATTTCTAAAATGAAATAGCAAAAAAGAGCTGTTTGTAACGCAGATAGAGAAGTTTATCGCGTACAGGCAGCTCTTTTTTTATTGCTCGCCGTTAAAAATTAGGAAAAAGGTTGAATACATGGCGTGATAAAATGGAGTGAGAAAAAATGAAAGTGCCAGACTGGAATGATAGTAAAGGAGTTATAGATGAAAAAAACAAGTTATGAAATTTCCTATGCTGTTATAACAAGCATCGGGGAACGAAAAACGAATGAAGATGCTTATGGAATCCTCGAACTGCCGGACAAAAAATACTTTCTTGTATGTGATGGGCTTGGTGGACACGGTGATGGTGAAGTGGCGTCCTCTTTTGTTGTAGAGACCATGAAACAGTGTTTGGCAGAGGGACTTTCGGTAGCAGACAGTATTATGAAAAGTCAGAACCAATTACTGGAAAAGCAGTGGCAGGAACATAAAGAAAGCGGCATGAAAACGACATTAACTTGTCTGGAAATCAAGGATGAAAAAGCAAAGTTTTCTTATGTGGGAGATTCCAGAATCTACTGGTTTGAAAAAAATAAATATAAGCTGCGTACAAAAGACCACAGCGTTCCGCAAATGTTAGTAAACAGCGGTGCAATAAAAGAGAAAGATATTCGCCACCATGAGGATAGAAGCCGGCTTTTGCGGGTAATGGGAACACAATGGAATACGCCCAAATATCAAATTATGGATGAATTTGATATATCAGCAAAAAGCAGTTTTTTATTGTGTACCGATGGATTTTGGGAATTGATTGAGGAAAAAGAGATGGGGATGTGTTTGAAAAAATCCTGTTCGCCAAAGGAATGGCTGTCTTCCATGGAGCAGATTATCAGGCAGAACGGAAAAGGAACCAACATGGATAATTACACGGCAATTGCTGTTTTTGTTCGGTAAGTAAACGGCAGAGAAAGGAGAAAACATGGCTGTTAAATGTAAAAATGGGCATTGGTATGACCCAAATGTATTTCGGAGCTGTCCACATTGTAAGAAAAAGAATGAAACGCTGAGTTTGATGGTTGACAACGTTGAGGAGGACGATAAAACGGTATCTATCATGGATGCGGACTTATCACTTGGCGAACAGTTAAGTGAGATTGTGCAGGAAAACATCGGGGGTGAAATACCGATGGATGCACTTGGGGGATTTTCAGATGATGACAAAACCGTTTCCTTTGGATTCTTTGGCGTGGCAGGTGTTCAGCCGGTGACCGGATGGCTGGTATGTCAGACAGGGGAAGAAAGAGGGAAAGATTACAGACTTCATGCCGGAAAAAATTTTATTGGAAGAAGCAATACGATGGATGTTGTGTTGATTGATGATAAAACGATTGCAAGGAACAAGCATGCATCGGTTACCTATGACCCGAAAGGAAATGCCTTTTATGTGACGCCGGAGGGAGGAAATACCGTCTATGTGGCAGGTGAGTTAGCCGGGGAAGCAGTCAAACTTTCGGCAGGTGATGTTATTACAATTGGAAAAACGGAATTGGTATTCATTCCATATTGTGAGGAGGAGAGAAAATGGCAGGAGTAAAGAAAATATTACAAAACAGTTGTCTGATTTTTGCAGTGTGTCTGATTTGCTGCACAATCAAAGTGCAGGCAAAATATTTTAAAACACCGTATTTGTTGGAAATGGCAAAAAGTGATGCAGCACCTTATGTAACCAGTTACATTGTTGGAGCAAAGGCTTCTGACAGCATGGTTTTTAATGGAACAATCGGAAATACCATTTCTTTAAAACAGAGTGATTTGGCAGTCTCCTTTAAAGAGAGTAAAGAAGGACTCCATACCATTATTCTTGTGGATAACTCCGGGTCTGTAGATAAGGGGCAGTTTTCAGAAGTCAAAAAACAAATTGCAGCACTTAGAAAGTCCATGAAAGCACAGGACAAAATGACATTATATACAGTGGGAACTTTGCGTGCGAGCGGTCAAAAGAGTAATGTGCTAAGAAATGGAAATCAGGCAGTGTCGGGAAATGAAACAAAGACGCTCAAATCAGATATCAAGAAAATAAACAAGATTCCGTATCATAAAGAAGCCAAAAGCAGAACGGTACTGTATCGTTCTTTAAATGAAGTGTTGACAGCATATGCCGGTGCACAGCCAAGCCAGCGGACCGTTGTTTTATTGGTGACAGATGGGGAAGATGACTCTTTGGGAAAAGATAATTCCAAAGAAAGCACACTCGAAAATGTAAAAAAATCGATGGTTCCGGTGTATGGAATTCTATTAAAGAATAAAGCAAAAAAGCCAAACAAGAAAAAAATGAATGCGACCTATCAAATTTTAGAAGAAAAGAACAGTCGTGGCTACAATTTTGATAAGTGTCACTGGAATACGTCAAAAAAACAGGTAAAAGAAGGATTTAAAACATTTTCAGATATTGTGTGGAATCATACGTATGTTGTGAAAATGGAAGCACCAAACAATAAAAAACTGGATGGTGTCAGTGCAATTACCTTAAGCGAAAAAAGCGGCAGTGGTAATGTGAGTGGACGCATTGACTACAGTCGTTGGACACCGGATAAAGAAGCACCGGTTATTCGTAACATAAAAAAGAGTAAAAGCAATGCGATTACGTTTGAATTGACGGACAATTCGGGCAGTGTAGTTGGCGCGGACAAAGTTTCCAATTATGTTGTGAAATCAAAAAGTAATGATGACAATGGCAGGGTATGGGCAATTAACAATGTAAATTACAATAGCGTGGATAACACAGTTGTGCTTACGTTTAAGGAGGATTTGTATACGGGTGAATATACTCTGATATGTTCCAATATTCATGATGACACACAAGAGGCAAATCCGATTAATCAGGAATACAATTTTAAATTTACCGGTTTAGATGAAAAGTCTGAACAGACGAAACAGTTTGTCCGTTCGTATTGGTGGATTGCCCTTATTGCACTGGTTCTTATTATCGGTGTTATCGTAATTATCATTACAAAGCGAAAACCGGAAAAAGTTGTTGAAATAAATCCGGATGATTTACTAAAAGCAGATTCCAAACTAATTCGGCTTACCATTACCGACCGTGCCGGAAAAATTCAGGATGTGGAATGGAATGTCGAGGGCAGTTTGTTTATTGGGCGTTCGGATATATGTAATATTTATTTTGATGATGAGCGTCTTTCAAAACAGCATTTTGTGATAGAAGTAACGAAAATGGCATGCTACATTGAAGATTTGGAATCTACGAACGGAACATTTGTCAATGGTGTGAAAATGACGAACCGCCGGATGCTCTTGGATGGTGATATCATTACTGCCGGACGTGAAAAATTTGTTTTCCATACGATGAAAGCAGAAGCGATTTCGGAGGCAGAGGAAGAATAGAGCGGCTAGGAAAGAGGGAAAAAGATGAAAACAAATTTGTTTTGCCCTAATTGTTTTCAAAGTGATTGTTTTAATGGCCGTTTATGTTATCAATGTGGTTATGAACAAAAGGCGGCTGTCGATTCACGTGCTATGCGAGCCGGGGTACTGCTGAAAAATCGATATTTTCTGGGGCGTGTACTGGGAATTGGCGGATTTGGAATTACCTATCTGGCATTTGACAGTCGACTCAGACAGCGGTGTGCAGTCAAAGAATATTTTCCGGTTGAATGGGCGGTACGTATGGCAGGAACCAATCAGATTGAGCCAAACAGCCAGTTAAAAGATGAATTGTACTACCATGGGAAGGAAGTGTTTGTAAGAGAGGCAAATATTCTGCTGGAATTTCAAAGAGAATCACACATTGTGAATGTCAGAGATTTTTTTGAGCAGAATGGAACGGCATATCTCGTTATGGAGTATGTGCAGGGTGTCACATTGAGCCGCTATATGAGAGAACAAAACAAGCCCTTGTCAATTGCTCTTGCCAATCAGATGGTTCAGGAAATCGGAGATTCACTGCATCGTGTACATAAGAAAAATCTTCTGCACCGTGACATCAGTCCGGACAATATTATGTATGACAATAAAGGGGAGATGAAACTGATTGATTTTGGTGCAACGAGAGAATTTGCACTCAATTCCCCGCAGAGTATTTCCGTTATGGTTAAACCCGGTTTTGCACCGATTGAACAATATTCCCGCTCAGGCAGACAGGGGCCGCATACGGATGTGTATGGCCTTGCTGCCACTTACTACTATGTGGTAAGTGGGAAGAAGCTGCCGACGGCACCGGACCGGGAAGCAGGAGTTGAAATAAAGCCACTTAAAGAGTTGCTGCCTGATATACCAAGCCATATCAATGCGGCGATAAACCATGCACTGCAAAAAAAGTGGCAGACTCGTACAAGAAACATGAAAGAATTTGTACATGAAATGCATCTGTCACATCGAATTGCGTCAGACGGCAAAAAGGAAAGTTTCGCTTACATCATATTGCAGGGGGCAAGAGAAAATCAAAGAATTGATTTCATACACAATCAGATAAAAATCGGAAGAAACCAAGCGAAATGCCAGTATGTCATAAAAAATCCGCAAATCAGCGGCGAACATTGCGAGGTTACTTACGACACAGAAAATAATCAGTTTTACGTAAAAAACTATTCCAGAAATTACACGTATACCAAATTTGGAGCACTTTTGATGGGACAATCCGTCACGTTGAAAGCGGGAGAATGGTTTTATTTACAGACACAGAGTCAGAGATATTTATTTTTTTTGGAGGTGAATGAATCGTGTTTGGAAAGAAAAAAGAGGTGAAAAAGGAGCCGGTTAGCTCACCGGCAGCCAATAGAGTGCAGCGCATGGTGCCGGAACTAGCAACGTTATCATATACCGTTACCGGAAATCGTCAGTATCAGCAGGATGCCGTTTATGTATCAAAAGGCAAGAAGCTGGCAGCAAATAAGAAGACCAGAGTGTTAGCTGTGGTATGTGACGGAATGGGCGGAATGGCAGATGGTGGCAAAGCGAGCCAGACGGCAATCCAGATGTTGGTTTCGGGATTTAAACAGATAGAGAAAAGTGCTTCGGTGGATATTCCTACTTTTTTCAGACAGGGAATTTTAGCAATTGATCAGGCAATTTGTAATTTCCCAAAAGAAAATGGAAAAGGTTCCGGTACCACAATGGTTGCGGTGATTGCAGAAGATAATAAATTATACTGGGCATCCGTTGGCGACAGTAGAATTTACATTATTCGTGGAAGCCAGATGCGACAGGTAACCAGAGACCATAATTACTGGCTTCGTTTGCAGGAGATGGTAGCGAATGGTCAGATGACAAAAGAAGAAGCAATGGGAAAACGGCAAAAAGAAGCATTAATAAGTTTTCTTGGAATTGGCAATGTAAATCTTATGGATGTGAATACACAGCCATTTGAGATGCAGTACGGTGATGTGATTATGCTTTGCAGCGATGGAATTACAAAAACCTTATCCGATGAACAGATTCACGGCATTATAGTGAGTGATATTGTTTCAACGGAAGATAAGGCAAAAACGCTTGTAAATGCCGCTATCACGGGAAACACTCACTCGCAGGATAATACTTCCGTAGCGATACTGCAATATAAAGAATCTATTATTAACAAAGAAAGATAAGCACAAAGGTGCAGGCGCAAAAGCGCAGAAAGGAGTAATTATGAATTTAAGCAGATGTGAAAAGGGACATTTTTTTGACAAGGAAAAATATGCGGTGTGTCCACATTGCCAGGGAGGAGCTGGTTCGGATGACAGCCTGACAACGGTATTTACAGAGGATATGACAGCACCTTCACCGGTACCGATGCCGCAGGAACCGGCAAATCAGTGGGGACAGGCGCCGGTTATGCCGGCTGATGAGGTAACTCTTCCGACCGGAGGAACACCGATTGAACAGCCGATGATTCCGTATGCGGATGATTATAATGAGCAGCCGACAATTCCGCTGACACAGGATACATTTGCTGCGACTGAAACAGTGCCGACTGTTAATCAGCCGGACTGGACAGAAGACGATGACCATACGGTGGCATTTTATGATGATTTATTTTCCGGTGTTGCCGGTGCAAGTGCCGGAAACCAGAATCCATCCGCAGTAAATGCGCCACAAGTGAATACCATTTCTTCTCCTTGTGTGGGATGGTTAATTGCGATGGGTGGTGCTCATGTAGGCCAGGATTTCCATTTGAAAGTTGGGAAAAATTTCATCGGACGTGATATTCAGATGGATATTGCCTTAGTTGGTGATAAAAGCGTATCCAGAAATCGGCATGCCATTGTTGTGTATGAACCTAAAAAACATTTATATCTGGTTCAGCCGGGAGATTCAAGCGGTCTGGTATATCGGAACAATGAAGTGGTGCTCAGTCCGGTAAAACTGGAGGCATATGACATGATTACCGTTGGTGATGTGAATTTGTTATTCATGCCATTGTGTGGAGAGCGGTTTAATTGGAGCACTTTGCTGGAAGAATTAAGTAAAAAAAATAACGAGTAATTCAAAGGATAAACAGGAGGAAAATGATGGACCGTAGTGCAAAAGGAATCAGGATAGCAGGAGCATTACTGCTCTTTGTGAATTTGGCGGTATTTTTTCTGCCTATGACAAAAATTGTACATACCAATTATGGAACGAAGGAATTTTCGGCATTTCAGTATTTACAAAATGTAATCATTCCGGACTCGGTAAATACGAATTCGTATGGAATTTCGGTTATGTTTGTTGTGTGGGGACTTTTAGTTCTGCCGGTGATTTTGTCACTTGTAGCAGGAATTATCGGGTTAGTAGGAAGTGCAAAGCAAATCTTATCCGGTATTTTTTCTCTTGTAATTGCGGGTGTTTACATTACGCTGTTTTTTGCGATTGATTTGCTGGCACCAATTTGGAATATTTCAGGGGAAACTTCTGTTAGCTGGGGATATTCATTTTTTATCAGTTTGTCTGTTTCCTTAGCAGCGGCGGTTCTTGGAATTATAAGTTTCTTTGTGCGTCCACGCAGAAAGAAACTTGCTGCTACCGATGCAATTCCGCAAGTACAGGAAATTAAGAAAGAACAGCAAAATATGAGATATAACATTGTCAGTCCGGTAGAAAAAAACGGCGATGAAAATATGAAGATTGAGACTGTGAGAGGCGTTATGGTTGGTCTTGCCGGAATTTATCAGGGGGCAGAGATTCCATTTCGAGATGGAGAAACCATTCGGATTGGACGAACTGCGGATAATGATTTAGTTTTTGAAAACCAGCAGAAAGTCAGTCGAAACCATTGTGTTATAAGTTTTCATAAAGAACAGCAGTGTTTTAAAATCATTGATACATCCAGTAATGGAAGTTTTACCAATGGTTCACAAGAGTGCCTTCCACAGAATATGGAAGTTCAATTGAAGCCGGGAACAATTCTTGATTTTGGCAGTGAAGAAAATCGGTTTCGACTGGAATAATGAAAGAGGTAGAATATGGCAAGCGAATTATGTATGAATTGTTTTAGCGTAAAAGGGCAATATGAGGTATGTCCTTTTTGCGGATATGTAGAGGGAACAAAACCTAAGCAGCCTCATTATCTGACACCGGGTACAATCCTTGCAAATCATTTTATTGTGGGAAATGCTATTGGATTTGGTGGATTCGGAATTACTTATAAGTGCTTTGATACAACACTTGGTGTTGTTGTCGCGGTAAAAGAGTTTTATCCGGCAGGTTTAGTAAACCGTGCGCCGGGCGAATGTAGTGTAGGACTTTTATCAGGGGATAAACAAAATCAGTATCAGGCACAGTTGAAGCGGTTCCTTATGGAGGCTCAGAGCATTGCCCAGTTTGGAAAAGCAAAAGATATTGTGAATGTATATGACTTTTTCGAGGCAAATAATACGGCATATATCATTATGGAATATGTCGATGGTGTATTGTTAAAAGATTATCTGGAAAGACAGGGGCGGATGGAGCCGGAAGTTGCATTAAATGTAATTCATCCGATTATTGAAGCGGTCAAAAAAATTCATGCAAAAGGAATTATTCACCGTGATATCAGTCCGGATAATATATTTATTTCGGATGAGAGAAATGTTAAGATATTTGACTTTGGTGCGGCTCAGTTAAATGACAGTTCTGAGGGAATGGCAGGAGAGAAAATCATTAAAGTCGGATATTCTGCACCGGAGCAGTACCGCGATAAAAGTAAGCAGGGATTTTTTACGGATATTTATTCGGTTGGCGCTATTTTATACCAGATGGTTACGGGAATTAAACCGATGGAAGCCACAGAAAGGGAATTTAAAGATAGTCTTAAATCTCCGGCAGAACTGGGAGTGGATATTGAACCGAACATTGACCGTGCCATTATGGAGGCAATGGCAGTCCGTCCGGAACTGCGTTTTCAGAGTATACAGCAGTTTGAGGATGCCTTAGAAAGTAAACGAATGGCGGAATATCCAAAAGTAAAACAGAAAAAACGCAGAAGGAGAAGAAACTGGACAATTAGTCTGGTATCCGTTTTGGTGTTAGCGGTTGTGGTAGGTTTTACACTTTTTTCTACCGTATTAAAAAAAGAAAGCAGGATATTTGATACAACCTTACATAAGGATACCATTACAATCTGGGTGGAAAATGAAAAGCAGAAGGAGATGCTTGATTCCGTTGCATCGAAGAATTTTGTCTCAAGTGAGAATGCAAGTGAGCGGGTAAATCAGATGCTTCAGGACAATAAAAAAATCACAGTGAATGTCGTTAATATTACAAAGGATAATCCGGATGCAACGATGTCACAGGAATTGAAAAAGGCAAAAGAAAATAAATCAATGCCGGATATGTTTTTCTCTGATAATGTATCGGATTTGGATTCCTATAAACTGGTATCTTATCAGGATAACGTGCTAGAGGAACTTGAGCGGGATGACTATTTGTACTTAACCGAGTATGAAAAATGTTTCCCACAAATGAATGAAATGCCTACCGGTATCAATACACTTTTGCTTTTTGGCAAACAGTATGAACAAAAACCGGCAAACAGCTTAAAGGACAGTGTTTTTTATACAGAGGAAAAGTATAAAAACAGTGATACCGTTGAGATAGCAGATGTAGTGAAAGAAAATAAAGCTGCTGATTCTACGGAATATACTTTTGCGAAGTATTATGGTGCGATTGCAAAGATGGCAGTTCTTGCCGGCCCGGATTGTTTTGATTTTTCCACCGGGAAATTGCAACCGGATACCAATATGGTCACAAATCTTTCTTCTTACCTTTTTGATGTTTCGAGACGTGGAGAGGCAACAAGCGGAATGGTGACAGCAGCAAATAATGTGCTTGACCAGGGAAATAGTACAATTGCTAATGTTGAGTATCGTTATTTTCTGTATAACTTTATTCAGCGCAAAGCAGTTTCTGAGGCAATTCAGAAAAATTCAGTCACGGATTACCGTGCGCATGTTTTAACACAGGATGGAAAAATGTTTGTACAGTTTGATGAAAAATATGCTATTAGTGCACAATCGTCTGAAAACAAACAGAATGCCTGCATACGTTTTATGTGGATTTTGATGAGTGAAGCAGCTGAGGGAAATTTCTATGCGGCAGATGGCACAACGCCATTTCCAATTCAGAAAAAAGCATTTGAAGAATTTTTTAAGTATAATGAATCCTTAAGCTGTTTTCAGAAGCTGGTAAACCAGAAAAGAGATTGTGTGCTGGTTGGAAAAGGAATAGCAGAAATGGAAGGATTTCAAAGTAAGTTATATGTAAATGATGTAAGTGATTCGCTGGGGGTAAAAACTTTCTGCCAGCAGTATGTGAAAGAGAAAAAGGAAAACTAAGTCACTTGGATAAAGGGAGCAGGTTATGGAACAGCTACAACAAACACAATATGTAGGAAGTCCGCATTGGAAAAACAGGCAGGCAAGCCGGATGATTGTACTTACTGGTACAAACTTTTATGATTACGATTTGAAGGCATTTGGAAAAGACCGTATTTTGTTCGGAAGAGACCCGGACCGCTGTGATATTGTAATTCCTATGTCGACCATTTCGGGAGTCCATGGAAAAATTAAATTTGCAAACGGAAAAACCTATGTTGGTGATGTAGGAAGTACCAATGGAACGTATTTATACCGTGGTGAAATTTATGAATGGATGAAGCCGAGAAAGTATTATCAGAAAGAATCGGGAGACTGGATTCTCCGGATTGATGCAAAAATCATGTGTCAAATCAATCGGCAGTTATTATACTGACAGATTCACTGCAAAAAAGTGCATGGCAGTGTCAGACTTTATCCGAGGGACTTACACTGATTGGACGTGGCAGTGACAATACGATTGTGATGGACAGCCCGGGAATATCGAGAAAGCATGCAGCAATCATGAACCAAAATGGTGTGTATACCATCATTGATTATGGCAGCATGAATGGAGTATATGTCAATGGAAAAAGAGTAAACCGCGATGAGCGGATTGCGGAAAAAGACATGATTCAGATTGCAAACTTTTTATTCTTTGTTGTCGACGGAAAATTGTTGTACCAAGGGGCTATGAGCGGTGTGTCTCTCCGGCTTGAAAATATTTCCAAAGAGGTTGGCAGAGGCACCGGACGAAAGAAAATTCTCAATCAGGTTTATGGCGATATTGGCAGCAATGAGTTTGTAGCAATTATCGGAGGCTCCGGTGCAGGAAAAACGACGGTAATGAATGCTATGAGCGGCTTTGACCGGGATATTGAGGGAAATGTTTTCTGCAATGGAATTGACCTTAGAAGAAATTTCAATAGTTTGAAAAACATGATTGGTTTTGTTCCGCAGCAGGATATTATTTACGAAAATCTGAAACTGAAAAAGATGCTGTTATATACAGCGAAAATGAAGATGTCTTCGGATACAACAAGGGCAGAGATGGAACTGCGGATTTATAAGGTGCTTGAGATGGTAGACCTTACCGAACACGCAGATACCTATATCCGGAAATTAAGCGGCGGGCAGAAAAAGAGGGCTAGTATAGCCGTTGAATTGCTGGCTGACCCCGGATTATTTTTCTTAGATGAACCGACATCCGGTTTGGATCCGGATACGGAACAAAGTCTGATGCATACACTGGCTTCGCTGTCAAAGAGTGAAGGCAAGACAATTATTATGGTAACGCATACCACGCAGAGTATTCATTTGTGTGACAAGGTAATCTTTATGGGACCGGGAGGAAAGATTTGTTATTGCGGGCCACCTTCGGAAATGAATGAATATTTCGGAAAACAGGATTTGGTGGAAATCTATAATGAACTTGCTGTAAATACAGATAACTGGAATGGCTATTATCTGCAAAATTACTGGCAGAAAAGGCAGGAAGAACCCGCACTTACAAAGGCAGAGGATACGTTTATTAAAAATTCTGCAAGGCGAAATGTTTCGTGGTTTAAGCAACTTCGGGTCTTAACGGCGCGGTATATGAACTTAATTAAAAATGATTATTCAAGACTACTTTTGTTATTGGTTCAGCCGGTTGCCATTGCACTTTTATTGTTTTTGGTGGCGCAGGAAGGAACTTTTGTAAACTTTGATGATACAAAGTCAATTTTATTTGCCCTTTCCTGTTCCGGCATATGGATTGGATTGTTTAACACGATTCAGGAAGTGTGTAAGGAGAGAGCCATTCTCAAAAGAGAGTATATGGGAAATTTGCGGTTGTCCGGCTATGTGTTGTCCAAATACATTGTTCAGGGAATTATTTGTCTTATACAGGCGACGCTTTTGACCACTATTTTCTTGAACTTATTAGAGCATACCGCCAAAGGAGGAGCTATTTGGGGCAGTCATCCGGGAATGGAAATCTGGCTGACTATGGTGCTTACGATATTTGCTTCGGCATCGATGGGATTGATTGTATCGTCTCTTGTGCGCAATGCAGACCGGGCTATGGCATTTGCACCGTTTGTGTTAATTGTTCAGTTATTGTTTTCCGGAGTTTTATTTGCACTGGGTGACGGGGCACTTGTCATTTCCAAAATCACGGTCAGCCGATGGTCGATGGAGTGTCTTGGAAATACAGCAGATTTGAATGCGCTTCCGTATAAAGAAATTGAGACAGAAACCGGGGAATTGATGAAAATTCCGGCAAAACCATATGAAGACTTTTTTGTAAGAACATCGGAGCATTTATGGCACACTTGGCTTATTTTGTTCCTTATCATGCTGATATGCGGTGTGGTAAGTACTATTGTTCTTAGAAACTTGAAAAAAGATAAACGTTAAAAGAAAGGATTGGTAAGAGAAATGAGAAAACAGATTTTATCAGGTTTTATGATGTTCGCCCTTGTGGCAGGCAGTTTAGCTCCGGCAGGTGAGGCTCGTGCGGAAGAATTTCAAGTTGTAGATTCGGACAATGACCCTATTTATAATGAAGCGAAAGACCAGTTTGAGACTAAAGTTGAGTTGACGGGGGCTAATGCAGGTAAATTCCGTTTCCAGAAAGATGGAGGAAACTGGCTGGAAACGACTGAAAACAGTGCTGTTTTTGGTGTAGAGCCAATTGGTATATCCCTGTATCGCTGTGCTTATACAGAAACCGATTCTTCGGAAGAAAAAGAGTGGCGCCTCATCAATATTTCTTATATTGACAATGGAGAATTGACGCTTAATAAAAATTTGTCATTAGAGTATTTCTTTGGAAAACTTCCGCAAAAAGAAAATTTATGGCTGGATGTTTCGCTTGCTAAAGGTGACGAAAAATATCTTACTTACAGTAAATTAGGAAATTTTCTCCGTTTGAAAAAACGTTTTCTGGGAGAAAAAAATTTTTCCGTAAAACTGATGGAGACTAAAGAGGGAGAGACAAAAGAACTGGCGGCACTTCCGGTTACCTTATCCTGTAATCTGCCGACACCGAAAATTAAATATGTACGGGGGAAGGCAAAGCGATATATTGAAGGCGTGTACCGTTCATTCAAATTGTCGTATTCCTATGGGAAAGGTTTTGCAAAACCAGGGAAAATAGAAGTGTTAGCAGGAAAGAAAAAGAGTCAGTTAAAAGTAGTGAAATCCATAAGTAAGAAAAGCGGCGCAAAAATCAATATGAAAAAAGGAACTTACCGCTATTTCAAACTTCGTGCAAAATATGGAGATATAACCGTTGAGTCAAAACCGGTAAAGATAAAGGCATAGAAAAAGGAGGAGGTCAGACATGAAATTATGTATGGGTTGTATGACGAATATAGCGGATAATTGTACGACATGTCCGCATTGTGGTTACGATGAAACGACACTGCGTCAGGAGTCATATTATCTCGACCCGGGAACTGTAGTGGGTGGAAAATATATTGTGGGACGTGTTATCTGCTATGGTGGATATACGGTTACCTATTTGGGAATGGATGCTGAGCACAACCGGAAAGTATTTGTGAAAGAATATTTACCAAGCGATTTTTCAACCCGCGCAGAAGGGGAAACAGAAGTTACGATTTACTCCGGTGATGCGCTTGAACAGTTTGAGCAGGGACTTACGACATTTTTAAATGAGGCAAACCGGATACAGCACTTAAATGCGGTAGAAGGAATTGCCAAGGTATATGACTGTGTTGCGGAAAATGATACCGGTTATGTAATCTCTGAATATGTGGAAGGGGAAACGTTGCAGCAGATTCTTGATGATGGCAAGGTCTTTTCTGCTGAGGAAGCGAAAGCATTTATTGTTAAAATTCTCACCGGTTTATGTCAGGTGCATCCGCTTGACATTATCCATTGTGATATCTCACCGGAAACTATTGTTGTTACGGCGGAGGGAGAGATTAAACTGATGGACTTTGGAGCAACCCGTTATGTTACGACGGCAAATTCCAAGAGCCTTGCGATTATTTTGAAACAGGGTTATGCACCGGAGGAGCAGTATCGAAGCCGAGGCGTCCGCGGCCCATGGACCGATGTTTATGCACTGGGAGCAGTAATGTATCGAATGATTACAGGCAAGGTGCCGGTAGAGTCTGTTGATAGAGCCTTGTTCGATGAATTAAAAACACCAACGCAGTTAGGCATCTCTATTCCACAAAATATAGAGAATGCGATGATGAATGCACTTAATGTGTATCAGAAAGACCGTACGTCGTCGGCACAGGTATTTTTAGAAGAATTAAACAGTGCTCAGGTTAAGCGGATTCATGTAAAAAATAAGAAAAATGATGTGGGTAAATTCCCGAAGTGGGCAAAAGGCTTAGTTGCTGTGTTGGCCTGCGTAATTGTCGGTGTTGGCGGAGTTGTTACTTACCAGAAAATGACGGATACCATTGACACGGGAGACAGTACGGAAGTGAGAGCTGCCAATATCATTGGTAAGACGTATGGAAATGCGGAAGAACTTGTGAAAAAAGATGGAGTTTCGCTGAAGGTAAATGCCGTTATGTATGACCCGAATCAAGAGGATGAAATTATATCTGTGCAGAATCCGGTAAGTGGAAGAACACTAGGAAAAGAGAAAAAGATTCTGTGCTCTTTAGTTACGAGTAAACGCTGCAATTATGGAACGGTAGCGGAAAATATGAATGGTAATGTGGACTCGTTAGCGGCGTATTTAAAACTTAGCGGTGACAAATGTAAAGAGGCAACGGAAGGGTTAGGTGAGGATGCCGTTGACAGTAACCGCCAGAATTATAGAGATGTTTATGGCATAACAGTTAAAGGAAAATTTATTTCTGCCAAAGAGATTCGCAGTCAAAAGAAAGATACCTTTTTTTCTTTAAAAGATGTGGATGCCATTTACTATTATGTGAGCCCTTATTTTAAAGATGTTATGAAGAATTTCCGTGGAAGATATATTAACAGTGTAAAACTTGCTAAGTACAGAGGTAAGAAATTCATTGGAAAGGAAACGCCTTCTTATAATGCTGCCTATGTATCGTTAGATTCCGCCAAAGGGGTTGGCTATATTGTAAACCAGAATATTGCAGCGGGACAGACGTTTGATGACAGTAAAACAAGTGAGCTTCCATTTGATACGGTTTATAAACTGGTTTCCTGGTCAGGAAAAAGTCCGGCAGCGGTAAAGAGTGCTTTAAAGGATATTTCATATAGCTATGATGTGACGATAAAAGGTCCGGAAAGTAATGCGGTGATTACAAATGTATATGCACTTGTGGATGGAAAACCGGAAAAGGTATTTAAAAAGGATGGAAAGTATAAGATTGTGATTGAGACAAAGGCAAATGCAACGCCGGTGCCACAGGCGACTAGTGTGCCTAAGCAGAGGGATTCACAACCTGCAAAGCCAAAAACGACCCCAAAACCTGATAGTGCGAGTAAAGATGTTGATACTGTAATGAATTAATAGAAACTATCGTCAAAGAAAGGAATCTTATGAAACGATGTTACGGCTGTATGCAGCCAATAGAAAATGAAAAATTACATACTTGTCCACACTGTGGAGCGCCTTTGGATTTGGAAGCCGTACCGCCGCAGTTTTTACAGCCGGGAACGGTGCTGCAGAATAAATTTATTGTGGGAAAGGCAATTGGTTCCGGTGGATTTGGAAACACATACATTGGCTGGAACGAGACGCTTTTATGTAAAGTGGCAATTAAGGAATTTTATCCCGGACAGATTTGTGAAAGGGATTCGGATGGAATTACCGTTCGACCAAAAGATGCAAAATCAGCTCACCATTTCCGGGCAGGACTTCAAAGCTTTTTGGAGGAAGCAAGGAGTGTTGCAAACCTTCAGGACATCAAAGGCGTAGTGGCAATATATACGTTTTTTGAGCAGAATGGAACCGGTTATATTGTGATGGAGTATTTAGAGGGAATGGATGTAAAATCAATTCTCAAACAGTCCGGTAATAAGAAGGATTATGAGTGGTGCAGAAGAGTTATTCTTACGGTACTGCATACGTTAAAAGACATTCATAAAAGAGGTGTGCTTCATCGTGATATTGCACCGGATAATGTATTTGTCACCAATGAAGGTGTTATCAAATTAATTGATTTTGGTGCCGCAAAACATGCGTCAGAGCTTGCTAATATACGAACAGAAATCGTATTGAAACAGGGCTACGCACCGATTGAGCAGTACAGTAAAACGGCACCACAGGGACCTTATACGGATTTGTATGCTGTGGCAGCATTGTTTTACCGTATGTTGACAGGAATGAAACCGATTCCGGCAAATAACCGGGTAAACGAGGACTCACTGATTCCACCATCCAGTATGGGGATTGAACTTCCGGAGCAGGCAGAACTTGCTATGATGTGCTGTCTTAATGTGAAGCCACAGTATCGTTTACAGACGGCAGAGGATTTTATGGAGGCACTTGGTGGCCAGAACTTCCAGCCGATATATGAGCCGGAGTGGATTTTACCACCGCCGCCACCGGAGCATGGGCGATTGGTTTCGCATCTATTGTCAATGAAAACGGGTACGAAAGTGTTCTTAATCTTATGCGTCATAGGACTGGCAGGTGCGATGGCAGGAGCGGTGACATGGTATGTGAAACAAAACAATGCGAAGGTTCAGACTTCAGAACAGATGAAGGCAATGCCGGACTGCACTGGAAAAAGTTTGGAAGAAGCCAAGCAGTTGTTAAATAATACGGGTATTAAAAATATTTCCGAGCCGGTCTATGAGTACAATACACAAAAAGAAGAGGACACGGTAATTGAGCAGAGTGTAGTCGAAGGAAGTGCTGTGTCAGGCGATACATCGGTACAGTTTACGGTAAGTGGCGGTACGAATAAATTTACAATGAAGGATTGTGCTTCTATGACAAGAGAGGATGCGGTTCGCTATTTTGAGGATAAGGGAATTGCAGTGACGGTAGAAGAGACTTATTCGGATGAAATCCCGAATAGGTCACTGGTATCGCAGACCGTTGGTGCGGGAGAGGTGTATACCAAGGGAGAATCGGCTTCCCCGGTTGTGCTCGTTTATTCGGTTGGTAAAAAAAGTGATTACGAGAAAAAAATGCCAAAACTTATAGGACTGTCTGTGAATGAGGCTAAGGCACTTTTGAAGACACGAGGAATAACCGTTCCTGTCGTTGTAAAAAGTGGTAAGAATTATTCGACTGTACCAAAAGGGAAAGTGGATTCCCAGTTTCCGGAGAAAGGGCAAATCATCAATATCCGGGAGGATAAACAGATTACTTTAGTAAAGAGCAAAGGTTTAGAACCGACACCGGAGCCTACACAGACACCGGTATCAAGTTCGGTTAAAACAAAGCCAAAAAGCACGAAAAAGAAAAGTGTGAAAAAGAAAACATCCGATGAAGAAGTAGATTTTACAGAAGGAGATGCCGATGAAGTTGTGGATGGTTAATGACAGTAGACGGGAGAGTGAAAAACAATGGCAAAAAGACTGGTAGACCCCAATATTTTATGCATGGGCTGCATGAAAGAATTAAATATGCCAAAAGAACCCTGTCCATACTGTGGATTTTATTTGCCGGCGTATCAGCAGGTTAAAAATAGTCTGCCGCCTTATGAGATATTAAATGGTAAATATCTTGTGGGAAAAGTGATTGGTGTAGGTGGCTTTGGTATTACTTATATTGGCTGGGATTTTTATCAGAGCAAGCGGGTATGTATCAAAGAATATTTTCCAAGAGGTGTCGCTTCGAGAGGAATTACCGGAACTATATCTCATTCTTCCATGACATCTACCTTGAATGTATTTACGGAAAATACAGAGCAGGCAAAATATGCTTATCAACATGGACTGCAAACATACATCAAAGAAGCAGAAAACTTGTCACGTTTTTATGCAATGCCAGGAATTGTTTCGGTTCGTGATTTCTTCTATGGAAATAATACGGCGTATATTGTTATGGAATACATTGAAGGAATTGATTTGCGCCGATATGCCAAGCAATTAGGTGGTAAGATTCCACCTGATGTGTTATTTCCTATGTTAAAAGAAGTGATTGCGGCACTCAATGAGGTACATAAGGAAAATATTATCCATCGGGATATTAGTCCGGATAATATTATGGTTACCAGAGAGGGCAGAGCAAAGGTTATTGATTTTGGTGCTGCCAAAGAGTATCACTCGGGCAAAGACAATTCAATTCTGCTTAAACATGGCTATGCGCCGATTGAGCAATATGATGCTCATGGAAAACAAGGACCATGGACCGATGTTTACAGTTTGTGCGGCAGCATTTTTTATCTGCTGACCGGCAGGAAACCACAGCGTGCTTATGAACGAGTAAGTGAAGATAAAATGGTTAGTCTGCGGCAAATGGGTGTACATATCTCGGAAGAGAAATCACAGGCTGTAGAAAAGGGCTTATCGGTGCAGATAGAAGATAGGTATCAGCAGATGGCAGATTTGTATTATGATTTGTACGGCGAGACACTTTCTGGAGAAATGGGAAAACAATCATAGGAGGATGACATGGAAGTAAAGGCTTGCATGGGCTGTTTTGTGGAATGGGACAAAGAAAGAGCCGAATGTCCGGTTTGCGGATGGAGTCCGCAAAAGCCCTTAGAAGAAGATAAGAACGGATGGCATCAGGGGAAAATTATTGCGAAACGGTTTCTACTCGGAAATTGTTATTTAAAGAAAAAAGATTTTGTAATCTGGCGAACCTATGACAGTTTACTGGATATCCGATGCTATATGATAACTTCTGTTGGCGGAAGCCTTACGCAATTATTACGGATTGCGTGGGGATTTTCACAGCAAACGGATAAGGAAGGATGTCCGGTAGTGCTTTCCATGTTTCCGGTTGAACAAACTTATGTGCTGGTCTTTTCCATGAAAGAGGATATCGATAAAAAAGATTTTTTGTCATTGATTACACTGCCAAAGGAAAATCCCAAACAGGTCATTCAAAAACTGGAATACTTAAATGAAAAACAAAAGCCGGAATATGCACTTTCAGAAGATACTCTTTTGGATGAAAGATACCGAGTGATTGGCTGCGTTGGTGTGGGCGGTTTTGGAATCACTTATTTTTGCGAGGATTTACTGCTTCAGAGAAATGTGGCGGTAAAGGAGTATTTTCCGTCGGAATGGGCAGAGCGGGAAGCGGATGCTTTGGAGGTGAAAAATTCCAGATATTTAAATGCTTTTTTGTATGGCAAAAAGAGTTTTTTGAAAGAAGCCCAAATAACTGCTAAATTCATTCATGCACAAAATATCGTTACAATATATGATGTGTTTTCTGCTAATGATACAGTGTACCTTGTCATGGAATATTTGCAGGGAGACAGTGTAGGAAGAAGAATGAAAAAAAGACAGTATAAGCCTTATTCAGAAAAGGAGGCTGCGGAGATTATTCTGCCATCGATGAAGGCACTTCGTTCAATTCATGAAAGTTATGTTGTGCATGGTGATATTTCGCCGGGTAATCTTATTTGTACCAAAGAGGGCACAGTTGTTTTAATTGATTTTGGAGCGGCAAAGTATATGACGGACAAACAACCGGTTTTGCAGGCAGCTTTTTTAAAGAAGAATTATGCTGCACCGGAACAGTATCGCACGGCAAAAGAGGGAATACCGAGAGATGAAGGGGCTTGGACGGATATTTATGCTATGGGAGCGACGTTGTATTATTTATTGACAGGTCATGTGCCGACAGACGCACTTACAAGATTATCGTCAAAAAAAACGGAATTAATACCGCCAAAAAAATATGGAGTGAAAATTCAAAAAGGTTATTTTCAACTGATATGCCAGATGATGGAATTAGATAAGAATTTACGGATTAAAAATGACCAGGTGGTAATCGATACATTGGAAAAACTTTGTTTCAAGGAAAAGTAGGTGGTGTAAGTGACAGAAGGCAAAAAAATCGGACAGTGGCTTGTTGGAATTGTGTTGTTATTTTTATTTCTTGTAACCGCATTTATTCCATGGATAACATTATCCGGAGATGATTATGTGGATGCTGCGGTAAATGTACATGAGTATGCAAGAGAACAGGATGCCGTTGTGGCAGATGCAGCCGGTGCATTTACATTTATTTCAAGTTATCAAAAGGATAGTGATTTAAGAAATGCATGGGTAGTGTCTTATGAAAAAGGAATAAAAAGCAGGTTTGGAAATAAGACTTCATTTTCCGGTTTTACTTGGGGAAGATGGTGTTTGAGAGAAAGTACACCGCTTGTATTACCTCAAATCCAGTTTGAAAATTATTTTTCAAATCAAAAGAGTGCAGGTAGAAAAATTTTTTCCTTTATGGGATGTTTCATTTATCTGCCGATTCTTATAGCAGCAGGATTCCTCGTTTTTTGTATTGTAAAAAGGCGATTGTATTCTTTTGGCGTAATGCTTACCGGAACTTTGGCAGTTCTGTTTGACTTAATTTTGTATTTTGCAGTACCGGGAGCAATCTGGCGGGAGGCAGGAGGCAGTATTCATTCTTTTTCGCTGGTTTCTGAAAAAATGCTTGCCATTCGCGGTGTCGGTTCACAGTTTATCAAAGAAGTTTATCATCATGCAGGGGGAATCGGTGCTTATGCCAATTTTATTCTGGCATGTATGCTGTGTGTTACAGGAAGTGTTTTCTTTATCCTTACTTGTGTTCAGAAAAGGCGGGAGAAGAAAGTGGAATTTTTTCAAAATCAAAGTTTAGAGAATATGCCATTACCGGGGGATGCAAAAGCAGCTGCTTGTGGAACTTTAACAGGAATCTGTGGACAATATGCAGGGCAGTCTCTCACAGTAAATGCAGGAGAGGAAATCGTACTGGGAAGAGACCCAGCATACAGTATGCTTGTTTTTGATAATCGGGGAATCAGCAGACGGCACTGTGGAATTCGCTACGATGACAAGACGGGGAATTATTTTGTGATTGATTATTCTTCAACAGGTACAAAAATGGCAGATGGCAGACTGGTAACGGCTTCTTCTTATTCGATGGCAGAACCGGGAACGGTATTGCTTTTGGGAGATGGAGAGGAACAGTTTTTATTAAAGTAATGGGAGGCTCTGAGATGAAACGCAGGATACTCAAAGTCTGGCAGTTTGTATTGCTGCTTGCGATGCTTATGCTGATACCGCAAACGATGTTTTTTTCTGTATTGCATGTGGATAGAGACGTTGCTGAAAATATTGCGGAGCAGCTAAAAGATGAAGCAAGGGAAAGTATAAAAGATAATGTGTTCTTATCAATAGCAGAAAATATTTTATTGGACCAGATTCCGGAAGAATCCGTAAGTGGTTATGAACTGATGACAAAATTTCCGATTCCTATGTGTATTTTGTATTTTGGTTCATTGCCGGTTCTTATTCTTTTGGTTGTGTTCTTTTGCTTCAAGAGAACTAAGTTTGTACCTATTATTGCAGCCGGTGTATATGGGCTTTTTGGTATTATTTGCAGCAGTATTTTTTTGTGGGGTGTTCCCGGACAGATTTTATCAGGGTTTAAACCGGCAGAAAATATTCTCCGCTTTCTGTGGAAAGAAATACTTTCTGTGGGAATGTACATAACATTTAGTCTGTGTATTTTGCTTTTGGTTGTTTTAGTGCTTATAACTGTTACCGGCAATCAAGGCATAACGATTAAAAAAAGAGAATTATCCGCCTCCGCTGACAAAGAGGTGGCGGTAATCAATACATATTTTAAGGAGGAATTTACTATGAGTAAGAGTTGTCCAAAGTGTGGAAATGTGTTAAATGATAACGCAGCATTTTGTAATAAATGTGGTTATCAATTTGGTACGAATGCGCAGCAAAGAAATTATCAGCAGCAAGGGTATCAGCAAGGGTATCAACAGGGATATCAGCAGCCGGCATCCGGAGGAAATGAATTAATCGTTGATTCGGATGAGCAGATTGTTATGAATCTTCAGAATTCATATGTCTCGACAATGGCTGCGGATGGAAGTATTGGTTCTACCAGAGTGTTTTTTACAAACAAAAGGTTTTATGCGAAAGAAAATCGGTTTACTCTATCGAGAGGACTTGATACGAAAAACACCATTGTAGAATTACAAGAAATTTCCGGCACACAGATTCTGCACGAAAATCCAATTTCGTATTTTATATGGGGTGGTCTTCTGCTTATATTTAATCTTATTATTGGAGCAATTGCAGGGGGTGAAGCTTTAGTGGGAGCTCTTATTTCGGGATTGTTCTATGCCGGTTTATTTACCTTGTTGTATTTTCTGCGGCGGGGAACTTATTTGCTTATATCCTTTGCCGGTGAAACTGTAAAACTGCGGGTAAAAATGTATAACTATAATTCGGTTGTTACATTTTTGCGAGGTTTGCAATCCTATATTGCAAGATTGAAAAAATAAGAAGGTTTTAGAAAGCCGGGGGAGATGCTGTATGAAGAATGAAAAATCGAGTATACAATCAACATGTGCTGCTCTTGGAATCTTTTTGCTTTTTTTAGCTGCTGTTATTGTTTATCTGGCAATGTATTCTAAGAGTAATGAAAAAGTAAATTATGTGCAAAATAGAAAGACTCCGACTACTCAGTCACTTGCGTTTCGCGCGCCATCCTTTTGGGTGGATACCAAGCAAGAAATGGACATGACGAAATATTTACAGAGGGATGGCATAGAAGAAAAAGATGTTGTGTGGACATGTGATTCGAATCAGGTGATTGTAGGAAGTAATGGACATATTGTCGTAAATGATTATGGAGTTACCTGTAATTTGACGGCAAAAAGCAGGACGGACAAAAGTGTAAGTTCTACCTGCCAGATTCAGACACGTTCTAAACAGGATGATTTGCTGTATTCGGTTCGGAATCTAAACGGTCAGTCCCCGGATTCTTCAAAAGAAAATGACAAACAGGAAATTATTTCTGCGGATATAAATAACAGCCGCCAGATTGATGTGGATGAATTAAACTATGTGCCAGGCAAAAGAAGTGGCAAGTATAAATGGGATAAGACGTTGTTTTATACATTGGAAGATGCAGATGAAAATAACGAGGAAGATAACCAGATTAATACTTACCGGGTAACACATAAAAAGTTTATTCACGCAAAAACAAAGAATGAAATCGAATATGAAATATATCATCATCCGGAGAGTGACAAAGTTCATAAGATGGTAAGTATTGAAAAAGATGAGACGGTATTACATATTACCGAGTATTATTTCACGGATGATGGAAAAGTAAATTTCATTTATTGTTACGAGGATACTAATTATGTACCGTCTTATGCGAAATTAAGCAAAAAAGGTGTGAGATATTTATTTCATAATGACACGATGGTAAACTGGCGAATTGTAAATGCGGAAGGTGAAATCAATTACTGTTATGGCAAAAAGGAAAAGAAGGCACTTTCAGAGCATAAAAAAGTAGTGGAGTATTCAAAATTGTCACAAGAAACAAGAAAACAATATGACAATTGCGAGAAAGTTATGCTTAACCGTGCCTATAACACATTTGAAAAGGTGAATCATTTTGAAGGTGTCAGCAGTATATGCGGCTATGTGTGTGATGAAAATGGAACCGGTATGGCAGATGCTTCCGTAACCTTGAAATCAACAGAATATAACTGCGATGTTTATGGTGGTACAACAAATGACAAGGGTTACTATAATATTTTGGTGCCGACAAGAGAGGCTAGTTATGAACTTGCTGTTACAAAAGAGGATTTTACGGAGGAAGAAATTTATGATGTTGAAATAGACGAAGATAAGATAGACATCAGCCAGCAGCCGGTGTATCTATCGGAAAAATCGGATACAAAATATTCGTATGCACTGGAATTTTATGATGCTCTTAGTGTGAGTTCTCTGGAAGGCGTTTCGGTTACAATCCGTACTGGTGTTAATCATAGGGATGGTGAACCGGTTAGTCAGTTTTATTCTGAAAACAGCAGGGAAAACTTATCATTAGTTTCCGGAATGTATACGGTACAGATTTCAAAGGAAGGGTATGTGGATACTTATGAAACAATATTTGTTTCCGGCAGCTCGGAAAATTTAACACAACTCTATTTATCGAAACAGTTAAATGAAAATGAATTGAGAATCGTTTTAACTTGGGGAGAGACACCGAACGATTTGGATTCTCATTTGTTTACACCGGGAAATATGGGACAGCAGGATGAGGATTACCATGTTGCTTATTATCAGAAAGATTTACCGGATGGCTCAGCGTCTTTGGATGTCGATGAACGGGAGGGGTATGGACCGGAAACCGTTACAATTGATTCTGTTAAGGAAGGACAGTACAAATATTATGTGGCGGATTTTAGTAATTGTTCCAGCGGAAATGAGGACAGTTATGAGATGTCAAGGTCTCATGCTGCGGTTCGTGTTTACGGAAAGGATGGTTTGATACAGACTTTTTATGTTCCGGCAAATCGCAGTGGAGTGTTATGGGAAGTTTTTGAAATTCGAGATGGAACGATTGTTCCACTGCAACGGTATTATGATGTGATTGGTGATAAAACTTGGTGGTCAAGTGGAAAATAGAAATAAAAAAGAAAGTGAGGAGAGAAACATGAAGTTAAAAAAAGCAGTGGTTGTTTTGATGGCAGTTGGTTTGTGTATGCTTACCGGGTGCTCAAATCAATCTTATGTTGGCAAGTGGACAACAACTAAGCTTCAGGGAATGGAAAAGGAGGAAAAAGATTTTCAAAAAGAAAATGGTTATCAAATGATTCTATCTCTTAATGCAAATGGCAGCTATGATGTAGAGTATATAGCGAAAAAAAAGAGTGAAGAGGAAGAATGTAAGAAAAAGAATGATGATTTTAAAAAGCAGGTAAAGAATCCGAAATGGAAAGTTGTTGATGGATATGGCGGCGGTATTGTGTTATGGAATGGCAAACAAAAAGAACCGGAAAAAAACAGTAAGGCACAGTATTACATAAAGGATGGCAGATTGCTGCAACATGAATCAACATGGATTTTTGAACGGTAGGAAAGGGGAAAATAAACATGAGTGATAAATTAAAAAAATGGAGTGTATTATCTTATGTTGCTGCTGTTTTACATGCTATTGTTTTAGTGTTGCTTGTTATTGAATGGGTGGCATGGAAAGCAGATGCATTTCGGCTTATTTCAAATTTTATCTGGCGGTTTTTGACTACTAATTCCGCTGCATGGTTTCATACGGCAATGGCTCTTTTTGTGATTGTTTTCGGAGGCGGAATTGTTGTGTTATTTTGTGAGGCAAAATTAATTCGGGAGAAAAAAAGAGAAACCAATGGGCTCTATGTATTTTGTGGAATTATAAATGTTGTTGTTTCTCTTGTCTGGATTGGTTTCTGTATTAATGGACTGATTCAAGGCTTTAACGCATATGATAAGAGTTTTAAAAATTTATGTCTTGTATTAGCGGTTGTGACGTTTATTTTGACGGCAATGTTAATTATATTAGCAATTGTAATATGGAAAAAGCCGACAGAAAAGGAAGAGCAGCTTAAGGAATATGGAATGCCGCCTTATCCTATAGATCAAGTGATTCCGCCTGCAATAGACTTGGAATTTGAAAAACAGGAACCTTTGCAGGAGCAAAATCCATGGCAGGAAGTAAACATACAGCAAAATAATGTTACATCGCCAATGGGACGGGTTGTGGTTACGAGTGGTCCAGTTATTGGACAGGCAGGTTATAAACTGCCATCAGCCAATAAAATATTGGTGGGAAAAAGCAGACAAAGATGCCATTTGATTATACAGGATGAGCATATCAGTAATGTACATTGCAGTATTCGTTACAATGAAAAGACAAACGGCTATATTATAAAGGATCATTCTTTAAATGGAACTTTTGTTGGAACGAATCGTCTGCCAAAAGATATGTTTGTTGAATATCCGGCAGGAACGGTACTAACATTAGCAGATGGTAAAACAAGAATCAAATTAGGATAGAAGTTTGGAGGTAGAATTATGAGAAGTACAAGAAATACAGTTGGTGGAGTTTTTGCTGCGATAACAGCAGGTATTAGCTTGGTAATGGCAATTTGGGATGTGGTTTCGTGGATTATGACAATGTCATTAGGAAACATTTTTGCCGGAAGACCGTTTTTGTCATTTTTTGTAGCGTTGTTTCAAGAGAGTATTTTTGATTTTGGAGATACTCAAATGCACTTATTGTTTGCAGGAACTATGTTGTTTTTCATGATTGGTGCATGTGTAAATTTTCTTGCTGCAATTGTACTTTTAAAACGTGGAAGTAATCATAAAGGAGCGTCCATTACCTTGGGTATTATTAATGAAGTCGGAATTATATTCTGGATTATTTTTTCTGGGAGAGCAGGGTTTTATGTTGGAAAATATATTATTGGAAATAGCCATATTTTTTTGAGATGGTATATATTAGAATCGGTAGTGATAATTTCTTTGGTGTGTTCCTTTTTGGCAGCCGCTTTTTTACAGCTTATTTCAACGATTTTATTTAAGAATGCCACAGATAATTTTGTGACCGGACAAGCGGCTATGCCATTGCCGGTACCAACACCGGTACAACAGCCATTTCCAATACAGACACCGCCACAGCCGTCACCGGTGCCAACACCACCACAGCCGGTGCCAACACCACAGCCGGCATCTGCACCAGTATTGACACCGCAAAAAACGCATGTACCGGCACCACAGCCGCCAAAAGAAAAACTGGGAAATGTATGTGTATTGAAAGGTGAAGTGTATGGGAAAAGAGATTATATAATATCGAAGAACTGCAAACTTATATTGGGGAAGAATCCAAACAAGGCAAATATCGTATTTCGTAATCCGCATGTAAGTAATGTCCATTGTTCGGTAAGTTATAATGCACAAACCAATCGTTACATAGTAAAGGATCATTCCTCAAATGGAACATTTATAGCAAACAAACGGCTTCAGAAAGAAGTACAGACAGAATGTCCGGCAGGAACAGTTTTGTATCTCGCAGATTCAAATACCAGTGTAATACTGAAGTAAACAAGGGGGCGGCTAAAGCCGTCCTTTTTTCTCGCCGTTAAAAATTAGGAAAAAATATAATAGGGGTGTGTGTTAAGATAGCGGTATATGTTATGCTTAATATACGAAATAAAGCGAAAAAGGTGAAAAGATACTATGCAAAAAAGTTACAATCATTTAGATGGCTTTTTGTTACAAAAAATGTTGGGGTGTAAAAAAGATTATAATGCTTTTTCGGAGGAGGAGCGCTATCAGGCATACCGTATGTTTTTAAAACGTACCGGGGAAAAAGGAAAACGAATTGCGGCAACACAAACAATTCAGAAATGGTTTGGAATAGGGGGACAAAAAAGGCCAAATCGTGAAGGATTGTTTAAATTGGGTTTTGCTTTAGAATTATCGGATAAAGAAATGCGGGAATTATTAGTTTATGTGACTTGTGAACCGGATTTTCAAGTAAATGATTATCGTGAAATGATTTTTTTGTATGGATTCTATCATCACTTGTCTTATACAAAATGTTTGGCAATGGTGGATAAATTTGAATCTTCTCTTCCCCTTGAATTTTCTTTAAAACAACAGAACCGCACGAATAATATTTGGAAAGAGTATGGAAAAAATTGTGAGTTGGCTGCGGATGATTTTTTACAGTGGATGCTGGAGCGTGTAGAAGATTTTAAGGGATACAGTAAGACTGTTTTAGATTATTTTAAGACAATTAAAGAAGAAGTAATACACGAAATAAAGAAAGATGCCAAAGATTATTTAGAGACTTTGCTGGCAGAAACTTCTTTTGAACGATGGGAGCAGAAATGGCATATGAATACCAAAAATCGAAAGAAAACAATTCCGAAATATTTGAAAAGCATTTATTGCAATAAGAACGATAATCTTTCTGAGCAAATGAAAAAGACGATTCATGAGCTGGTGGAAATTTCAAATATTTCTACAAACTCGAATACGGAACTTTTGGCTGAATTGTATACGGATTTGAAAAATCGGACGAGGCAGGAGAATAAAAGGAGAAAGCAGGGAGAAATTCGTCTTATGGATGATAAGTATTTATCAGATTTATTAAATGTTTCATTACAAAAAGAAAAATTAATGCATTTGATAGTTACGCCAAATCTTGATAATCGGGATGAATTAATCAAACAGCAGAAAAGAAGGTGTTTGTTAATTACAAGACAGGATTTGCTGCCATTGATTCTATGTTTATCACAGAAACGGTATGTCAGGCGTATGGAAAGCGAAAACTACGATGCAGTAAAAGCAAAAGCGGAGTTTATTGATTTCGCAAATCATATTTTAAATGCGTGTCAGATGGCACCAATAGACGAAAACAAATACGAATTGGATGGAATATTGTGTGGTTGTTTTCAGAAAGATGAGATGTATTCTCTGGCGGATACTTTAGAAAGGTATTTTGATATGGAGAAAAAGAACAATGCGTGAGTATGAAAAATATTGGTTGAAAAAAGGAACAGAATTAAATCACAAATATGAAATTCTGGATGTAATTGACGAGGGTGGAATGGGAATTGTATATTTGGGTTTTGATAAGATTTTGCAGCAGAAAGTGTCAATTAAGGAATATTTTCCTAGGCGTTATGCGATGCGCATGAATGGTGAAAAAGCGGTTACGATTTACAAAGGAAATTCTACAGAATTGTTTGAAAAAGGGCTTAGCAAGTTTGTCAATGAAGCGAGAACTTTGGCACATTTTGAGGCGTTAGACAGTATTGTTATGGTAAAAGATTTCTTTTATGAAAATCAAACGGCGTATATGGTGATGGAAAGAATTTTGGGTGAAAATGTGAAACAGATTGTGGAACGTGATGGACCGATGAGTCCGCAGAGAGTTTTGACAATTATGGAACCGATTTTATATTCGGTGAATGAAATTCATAAAGAAGGATTACTTCACCAAGATATTTCACCGGATAATATTATTTTGACAAAGAATAATAAAGCTGTGTTAATCGATTTTGGAGCTGCAAGAATTTCTGAAGTACGTGATAATAAGACAATGACTATTTTCTTTAAAAGAGGCTATTCAGCAGAGGAACAGTACATAGAAAATTCAGAAAAAGGAGCATATACGGATGTATATGGTGCCAGTGCTACAATCTATTTTATGCTCACCGGGATAAGACCGGATGAATCCGTAAGGAGACTGATTCGTGACCAGGTTGTGCCACTTTGGAAATTTAAAAATATTGATATGAAACGGTATAAGAAACAGGCTATTATGAAAGGAATGGCGGTGGATGCCAAAAAGAGATATTCTTCTATGCAGGAATTATGTGATGTTCTGTATGAAAAAAAGAGTCCTTGGACTAAATGGATGCGTAGATAATTATTTCAAATCAAGGCGATTTCCAATTGCCGTCACATAGAAACAATGTTATACTATTCATAATCTTGCAATTATGCCACGGAGGGAGGAGTAACGGACAGCGGCAACAAGGGAAAATACAAGTTTAGAGATTCCGGGAAATGAAATTTTATTAGGGAGGAAATGAAATGAATAGAAGATTAACAAAAGCATTTATTGGCGCGTTAAGTTTTGCAGCAGCACTTTCAACAGCAGTTGTATTTAACGCAAGTGATGCTCAGGCGAAAAAAGCCAGTGTAAAGAAAGTGACAGCATCCGCACCATCAGGAAAAAATGTATATGTGGCAAAAGGTAAAAAGGTTAAAATTACAACGACCGTAAAGGTAAAACCGAATAAGAAAGCAAATAAAAAAGTGACTTATAAATCGGCAAACAAAAAGATTGCTACGGTATCAGCCAAAGGTGTTGTAAAGGGTGTAAAAGCGGGAAAAACAAAAATCATGATTACATCAAAGAAGAACAAGAAAAAGAAAACCGTATTAAAAGTTTGTGTAAAAAAAGCGGCTGTTAAAAAGGTGAGCATTAACAGCAAGAATTTTGTTTTGTCGGCGGGCGGAACAAAAAAACTGACAGCAAAAGTAACACCTAAGAAAAATGTTTACAAGAAGGTTGCTTGGACAAGTTCCAACAAAAAAGTGGCTACTGTGACATCAAAAGGTGTTGTTAAAGGACTTTCGGAAGGAACCGCAAAAATTACGGCATCGGCAGTTGACGGAAGTAAGAAAAAGGCTAGTGTCACTGTTAAAGTCGGTGCTGGGATTGCGAGTGTTTCTGCAGTGAGAAAAAATGTGATTCGTGTTATTCTGACTGGGAAAAAAGCATTATCCGCAGCTGATTTTCAGGTTCAGACCCGTTCCGGTGCTTCGTCTACGAAATATTTAACCAAGCATGTGGAAAGCGTGACAACAAATGATCAGAAGATTTATGATATTACATTAAAAGAGCAGGTATATGCGACAGATTATTTGAAAGTGACAATTTCTGCTCTGGCAACGAATAAATCGGTTGAAATCTATATTGACAATATTTCAGGATATGGAGATGCAGGAAATACAGAGGTTTCTTATGTCAAATTCAATAAAGACAGAAAAAACCGCTACAGCAACAATTTTGGAATTGGCAATTCCAATGCAGTAGGGGCGATTACGTATACTTCACTGACAGGACTTCCATCAGGCTTGAAAGCTTATTTTAGCGAGGATAAGACAGAAGTTTTAGTACGAGGTAAATTTGCTAATATCGAGCGTGGAACGACGGCTGTTTTGAGTGGATATGATGAAAAGGGAACCGTGTTTACAAAGAAAATTATCTTTGTTGTAGGTTCTGATACTCAGATTGTTACTGTAACGGAGCCTGTTTCAACGGAAGTGGCATATCGTCCGAATGACCCAAAAACAATTCAAAATGAAGAAAGCGGTTTTTCGATTAGTTCTTATGACATCCGTGATAAAGTACATGCAGCAGGAGGAAGCGGAGACTACTCATATGACGTGACATATAACGGAAAAAGCCTGTCTGAACTGCGTTATGACAAAGACTACAATCTGGTTGCAATTAATCCGGGAACCTACAGATTTGATGTGACGGTGACGGATGATAATAATGAATCTTTGAAAGCAAGTGATGCGGTTACCTTTAATTTTGTTGCCGGTGTTACCATATCCGGTAAGGTTGTAGATGCGGCAGGTCAGCCTGTTAAATACGGTTATGTGACCGGTTTTACCAAAGCAGATGAGTATGGAAGATATGGTGCATTCAATGTAAGGACAGAAAAAGACGGAACATATGTAGCCAGAACATTGCCGGGTGACTATTATACCTGTGCCGGTAATGCCTATGATTATTCGGTTGGAAATATGTTCTATGCAAATGCAGTGAAAAACTTTAAACTTCCGGTATACAAGGTAAATATTGCAACGAATATTGCCGGAGCAGCCGGATATTCTGTATCTAATCTGGATGTGATTAGTTCCTATGGAGTAACATACCGCGTCTCTGATTATGATGACAGTTATGATGCAGATCATTCCATGTTTGTATATCTGCCGGCTGGAAGTTATGAAGTAGTAACATATGATTATGATTCCAGTGATAATGACATTACCGCTTATGGAAAAGTTGAGGAAAGCACCGAAGGAACATTTAAAGAGTATCGTCTTTTGAATTCTTTGGGAGATTACAAAGTATCCGGAAACTTTACTGTAAATGGAAACAGCACCGTTGTATTGAATGCAGAAAAGAAAGCGGAGCAAGAGGGGTAATGAAGAAGAGGTAATGAAAAAAAGGTAGTTTAAAATTTCCCGGAATCTCTAAGCTTGTATGGAAAATTCAAGCAAAAAATAATAGGAGGAATGCAGTATGCAGAAAAAAAGAATTTTGTGCACATCGGCGGCACTGCTTGCGGCGATTTCTTTGATTATGCCAAATCAGGGATATGCAAAAGCGAAAAAGCCGGTACTAAGTAAAAAGAAACTTACAATGAGCGTGGGCGAAAGTAAGACACTGAAAGTGAAGAACACGAAGAAAAAGGTAAAATGGTCTTCCGGTAAAAAAAGTGTTGCAAGCGTTTCAAAAAAAGGCAGGGTAAAAGCAAAGAAAAAAGGAACGGCAGTTATTACGGCAAAGGTTGCTAAGACTAAATTAAAATGCAGGGTTACGGTTAAGGCAAAGGCGTCAAAGAAGAATACGGCGCAGAATACGAAACCGAGTAATCCATCAAACAATACGCCAAACCAGAATTTGCAGGATCAAACGAAAAGCATGTCGATTACATCGTTTCGGATTTTGAATTCAACGATGGTAGAAGTTGTATTAAGTGAAGCTCAACAGCTTCCGGCTTCTGCATTTACGGTTATGATGAAAGAATATTCTTCCGGAAAATATAATCATAAATGTGCGGTTACTAAGATTTCTACATCCGACCAGAAAATGTATACGCTGACCATTGATAATGAAGATTATATTAGAAAAGGCTTTACTGTAAAGATTTCTGTTATGACAATGACCGGAGAATTGTCAAAAGAAGCGGTTTATACGGGGATAAGTTCAGGCAGTTATATACCGGAAACCATCTATACATATGAAGTGGGAGATAAGGTGTCTGAGTATTGTTATCTTGAAACGGAAACAGCAGGATACCTCAATGTAAAATCGGTTCAGGTTCCGGATGGTATTACTTATCATTATGAGAAAAGTGAAGTCGATGGATACTGTCTTAATTTCTCCGGACAGCCAACAAAGGCAGGCATATATCCATATCAGATTCAATATGAGGATGAACTGGGATGTCAGTATACATATAAAACAACATGGATAATCGGAGACAATAATACACTCGTGGCAAGTATGGAGGATTCTTATCTTTTATATACAAAAGGAAATGTGTATCAGGCATCAAACCCGATTGAAGTTGCGGGAGGAAGCGGAAGTTATACATTTGAAATTGCAGATAACTCGGATCCTGGTGCATACATTGATGAGGATTATTATTCAGATGATACTGATGAGGCTGCTAGAATTGGATTTCACAATAGTACGCCAGGGAATAAAACCGTGTATGTAAAAGTGACGGATACAAAAGATACGGCGAAGACGGTTGTTGTTAAATGGCAGATTCATGTGAAAAATACGTTCCGGATTATATGTAATGTTTTTGATTCCACCGGAGGGACATATAAACAGGCGCGTTCTATGATGCTATATGGAAAAGAACCAAATAATTATCGAACCAAATTTTATGCAGAATATGATTCATCAAAGGAGCAATGGTATGCAGATGTAATTGAGGGAACTTATTCTGTAGAAATGTCAGGAGAAAGTGCCAGTGAGGTATTAGAAGAAAACTGCATTATTACAAAGGCAGATGAAAAAACATTTGTTTTGAAAAATATCTATCCGGTTGAAATTACATCAGCAGACGATTTATCAGGTGTTTTCTGGTATGATGAAGAGGGTGGTTCACAGATCGGAAGAGGATCTTTGCTGTATTTACCGAAGGGAACTTATTATCTCATAGGAAAAGCTATTAATGGAATGGAAGTAATCAGCCAGAGTATATCATTTCAGATTGTGGACAGTAAAGTTACCGTAAAAGCAGAGAATTTAAAAAAGAGTAACATGCTGAGTGGAACAATCACTTTGGATCAAGCGGTTCAAGTGTCTTTAAAGGCCGGAAACTCTCAAATTTATAACTATTATAAATTTGTTCCGGAAGAAAGTGGAACATATGCTTTTTATTCGGAGTCGTCATACGATACATATGGACAGCTTTTGGGAGCGGATTATGAATCGCTTGCAAACAATGATGATAGTGGTACAAATGAAAATTTCAGGATCATTTATTCGTGCGAGGCCGGTAAAACATATTATATTGGAATTCGTGCATATGACGCTTATGCCAATGGGAAGAATGCTGAACTTTATGTGGAAAAGACAGATGAAGATGCAAATACAGACGATAGCGAATAGATGAATTGTATAAAATGATTTTTGGCGTAAAACGCTCCTTTTATTAGAGGGGGCGTTTTTCGCTTTTTTGGGTACCGGAATTTGGTGCGTTTGGCTTTGTTTTATGGGCTTTTTCATGGGCGTAAGTCGCCTGACGATTGTAAGTAAATATATTGACTTTGTGTTTTGCTTGTGCTAGTATATATACAAACAAGGGTGGGGCGCAGATGTTCTCCTTGTAATGATAGAAACAAAAAGAGTTTAGCTAATTAAGGAGGATACCATTTGGGAGCAAAAGATTTAGCAGAGAAAAATTTATTACAGTACAAAGATGTATTTTCAGACATTGTGAATGTCAACTTGTTTGGTGGCAGGTGTTATGTATCTGAGGAAGAGTTGTCGCGAGAACCCGGCGAGTTGATTACGAAAGCCGTTTCGGGTAAAAATCTTCGGCAGCTACAGATGGATGTGCCAATGAAGTGCAAGAAGAACAATAGAAGTTTTTTCTTATGTCTGGAAAATCAGAGTGACAAAAATAATGTTATGCCGGTGCGTGATATGGGGTACCAGCACGCAAAATATATGGAGCAGATAAAGGAAGTGCAGGAAAACAATCGGAAAATCGGCAATTATCCAAACCCGATGACAAAAGAACTTAATGATTCACAGAAATTAAGTCCGGTCATCACGTTGGTTTTAAATTACAGTCAGAATGAATGGGATAAACCAAGATGCCTGAATGATATGTTGGAATTTCCGGAGGATATGAAATGTGAGTTGGAGCCATGGATACCCTCGTATTCGGTTTGTGTGATTAACCTTGCCAGCCAGTCAGAAATGACAATCTGCCAGTATCAATCAGATTTTAAATACATAGTTCGTTATCTGTCCTGTGGAAATGACAGAAGAAAACTGGATGAATATTTCCAAACAACGGAGTTTCAATTAGACCATCCAGAAGCATTTTTAGATTGGTTGTCGGCGGTGACGAATGACAGGAGATATCGGAAAGCAAAAGAACTAATTGAGACAACAGAAGGAAAAGGAGGAAGAATCAATATGTGTGTATTGTTAGATATGTATGAAGAACGTGGAATGGAGAAAATCAATTCTTTATACCATTGCCTATTAGAGGATAATCGAATGGAAGATATACAAAAAGCGATGTTGGATGCAGCGTATCAAAAAGAGTTATTACGAGAGTATGGTATTGGAGAAAGTTAGTGTATAATTTTCATTGGCAAAAATAAAGGGAAGAAGGAAATACCCTCTTCCCAATCATACAGTTTTTCTTTATGATGTTAGTTGCTAGAAAAACAATAAAGGACACTGTATGATGAAACTAATTGTAGACGAAAACTTACTATCTTTTAAGGTGTTAGAGCAAAAAGTGTGTGACAAATGTTCGCTGCCAGTTCCTTTGGATTCCAGTAATTCTGTAGAAAAACTTTGTGACTCGTGGGTACAAACACGTGGGTATGAGGCTTGCGTATTTTGCATGCCCATACCCTTACGCGTTTGTTAAACGGGAGTGGCGCAAGAGGTTCGGGGAACCTCTGACCTGCGCGGACCGGAGTGGAACGTAGAACCACGAGACGCAAAGCTTTTCTACGGAATTACGGAAAACAAAAAAAGTGCCAACGAACACTTGACACAAACTTGGAGAAAAAGAATAGTTTTCATTTGTATTCACTTATGGTAAAATAAATAGGACTGGGGGGTGAAAAGATGAATCCAATAGGTGTTGTAATTTGTAACTACAACAAAAAGGACTTTGTACTGCAATGCGTACAGAGTGTTTTAGAAAGCAAAGAGAAGAATTTTGATATTTATGTTGTGGATAATGCATCGTCTGATGGAAGTGCAGAGGCATTAAAAAAGGCATATGGAAACCGGATTACCGTAATTGAAAATAAAGAAAACCTTGGTGGCTCCGGTGGATTTAATACCGGATTACGAATCGTCAGGGATAAAGGGTATTCTTATTTTATGTGCTTAGATGATGATGCAGCCGTGGATGAAAATGCACTTTCTGTTTTATATCATTACATGGAAGAGCATACAGATACCGGTATGGCTGGATGTCGTGTTTACCACACACAGATGTCGGATTATATTCAGCAGAGTGGACTACTCATTGATTTTGACAACTGCACGGCAAAAACGATTGGAGCGGACATGCCGGAAGATGGCAGTTTGCCTGATGTGATTGAATGTGACACGGTGGCAACCTGTGCCGTTATGGTACGGGCAGATACAGTGAAACAAAAAGGTGTCGGGATTATGCCGGAAGATAATTTTATATACTGGGATGATATGGAATGGGGATATCGTATAAAATTGGCAGGATACCGTGTTGTTACGTTGGCAGAGGCAAAAGCGTTACATCAAATGGGGGCGAATACAAAGAAGGAAAATACCTTTATCAATTATTATATGTGGAGAAACCGGACCAATTTCTTTATGCGGTTTACGCCGGAGGCGCAGATGGAGGCAATGAGTGTTAAAGTGCTGGGGGCAGTGTTTGATGCAATGTATGAGAGTATGTTTCGTGAAGAACATAATGTCCGACAGACAATTTCCTATGCGTTTTATGATGCACTGGCTGGCGTGCGTGGAAAGGCGGATTCGTACAAAATCATGAAAAATGATGCCAATGATAATAAGCTTATACAGACTCTGCAGGGCAGGAAAAGTTTTGCAATAGAAGAAAACAATCAGGAAGAAGATGCTTATTATCTTCGCAATTTTATTGCTTCGGTTTGTCCGGATTTGAGGGAAGAAGAGCAGACAAAGGCAGAGATTGTATTTCGATTTTGTGACTATATTTTTTATAGTGAAAAGATGCCGGATGGAAAGGAAATTTTAATTGATTCCGAACGAAATTGCGTCGTGGATGAAAATGATATAGAAATATGCAAAAATTACGGTTATTCCAAATGGTTGTTTATTTACATGAATCAAGGAGTTTTTTTAGCGGCAGCACGCCGTATGAGAGGAGAGATTGTTGATGAATAAGAGATTTATGCGTTTCCCGGAGGGAAAGAAAAAATCAGTGACACTTAGTTATGATGACTGCATGGAAGAAGATGCAGATTTGATTGAGCTACTTGAAAAGTATCAGATGAAGGCTACTTTTAACTTGATTCCCGGATGGTTTGCAAAAGAGGGAACGACTTATCCGGAGGGGGAAACCTATCGTTTGGTTACGAAAAAGAAAGCCAAAGAAATGTATGAACATCCGCTTGTAGAAGTGGCAAACCATGGTAATGAGCATAAATATATGACCTCATTAACTCCGCTTGAAATGGCGGAAGACACGATTTTGTGCCGCAAATCTCTAGAAAGTTTGTATGGAAAAATCATACGGGGGATGGCGTATCCGTATGGATGGTACGACGATACTTTAATTGATGTTTTAAAACAATGCGGAATTACTTACTGCCGTACGGTTGAGAGTACAGAAAATTTTGACTTGCCAGAGAATTGGCTTGCTTGGAATCCGACATGTCATCATGATGATGAAGCTTTGTTTGATTTGGCAGACGAGTTTGTTTCGAAACAAAACGTAGAAAGACCACTTTTGTTCTATGTGTGGGGACATACGTTTGAATTTGAGAGAAATAACAACTGGGAGCGCATGGACCGTTTTATGGAGAAAGTAGCAAAACAGGATGATGTCTGGTATGCGACAAACGGCGAAATTTATGATTACGTAAATGCGTATGAAAATCTTGTATTTTCCGCAGATGGTAAACGTATTTACAATCCATCTAAGATGCCTGTATGGGTTGAAATCGATGGAACATGTTATAAAATTGAAGATGAATTTGTGATGGAGTAATGGAGGAGATTGTATGAAAAAAAGGCCGTTATGGCTTCTTACTTTTGGTATTTGTTTTGTTTTCCTTTTTATGAGTGCAAATACAAAAGCAGCGACGCCGGTTCAAAAATGGGGACAGCTAAAGGTGTCTGGAACCAACATTGTTAATAAAGATGGGAAAAAAGTTCAGTTAAAAGGGGTTAGCACGCATGGTATTGCGTGGTTTCCTCAGTATGTAAATAAGAGCTGCTTTCAGAGTTTTAAAAAGATGGGAGTGAACACGATTCGTCTCGCTTTATATAGTGATAAAGGGGCTGGCTATTCGAAATCTTTATATCAGAAAGTGGATGAGGGAATTCGATATGCCACGGAACTAGGCATGTATGTTGTCCTTGATTGGCATATATTAAGTGACGGAAATCCTAAGACTAGTCAGAAACAGGCCTTTCAGTTTTTTACCCGGTATGCAAAAAAGTATGGGAAACAAAATAATATATTATACGAGATATGTAATGAGCCAAACGGAAATGTAACCTGGGCAAAGGATATTAAGCCTTATGCAAAAAAAGCAATTAAAAAAATAAGAAAATATGACAAGAAAAATATCATTATTGTGGGAACTCCAACGTGGTCGCAGGATGTTGATGTGGTGGCAAGGAGTCCGCTGAAAGAGAAAAACATTGTGTATTCGCTTCATTTTTATGCGGCAACGCATACGGATTTTTTGCGTAATAAATGTAAAAGTGCTTATCAGTCGGGGCTTCCTATGTTAGTATCGGAGTTTAGCATTTGTGATGCTTCGGGAAATGGTGGAATCAATAAAAAAAGTGCGTCAAAATGGATGAAACTTCTTAAAAAATATAAAATTGGACATATTGCATGGAACATTTCAAATAAGAATGAAACTTCCGCACTCATTCAATCGAAATGCGGAAAAACAGATAAGATAAGCTATAAAAACTTATCAAAATCCGGTAAATGGATTGCAAAATGGTGGAAAAAATAAGAGAGGAATTCATGTACATGGACGCTGTAAATTACATAAGTGATGTGTTACAAAAAACAAAAGGAAAAGAACTTAAGGTAGCATTTTTAGGAGGCTCTTTATCAAAGGGAGAGCGGGTAAAAAGAGAACTTTGTTTTGTTTCTCTCTTTGAACAAAAAATTGAAGAGAAGCTTAGTAATGGGCGAAAAGTTTCGGTTCTTCGCTATGGACAGTCCGGGACAATGTCTTCAAATGGTTTATATAAGGTTAAGGAATTAATTGAGGAAAAACCGGACCTTGTTTTTTTGGATTATGCGATGAATGATACCGGAGACCGTTATTTATGGGAGTCTACGGAAGGCATTTGCAGCCAGTTAATTCAGGCAGGTGCGCATGTAGTTATTCTTTTGTTTTGCAATGACCAGGGGCATTGTACAAGGGGAGCAATGGAAAGAGTGGCTTCTCATTATCATTTACCGGTTGTTGATATTGGGAAAACTATTACGGACAAGATTCAAAAAGGAGAATTGACCTGGGAAGAATATGGTTTGGATTATGTGCATCCGACACCACTTGGACATGAGATAATTACTTCTGAGCTGCTAAATTTATTTCAGGAGAAAGAACAAAAAGAAAATGTGATGGAAGATTATTATCCGGAAACCCCCGCATTTTTAGGAGCATTCCGAAATTCCTATATTATGGATTTGTCTGAAAAAATGGTTGATACCAAACCGGGTGATGTAATATTGGATACTGAAATTACCATGAAAATGATGCTTATGGAGTTTTGGCAGGACAGTATCAAAAATGAGGCGGATTTGGTATTTATGCTGGACGGTCAGAAAGTGTGTGGAGCGGATGCTTATGCGAGTATGGCTTGGGGAAATCCCGTATGTCATTACGTAGGGGGAGATGGCAGCGAAGAAACGTATCATCTTGTTATTTATGCAGGAAAAGGAAAGCCGCCGGCAAATTGGGATTACTCACAATTTCACCTGCGGCTGATGATTGGATGTTAGTATTAGAATTTCCAAGTTCCCTGACCAATCAGTTGTTTCAGTAAGTCGATGTAGATTGGGGCTGTCTGTGTTAAAAAGTGTTTTTTACTATAGGCAACCACAATCTTTTTTTCCGTAATGCCAAAGCAGCCCTTTGGCTCTTTGATTTTGTAGTAAATCGGATGATTCTCAAAGTTTCCAAAACGAATCAGCGTATCCGGGATAATACCCATTCCTAAATTAGAATTTACCCAGTGAAACATCGTTTCGATGTTGTAGCATCGCAGGTTGATTTGTGGAATCTGTTTCATATGCTGGAACAAATCTACAGTAATATCCGGATCATTATTTTTTGTGTCAAGAACAATGAAAGATTCATTCAAACAGTCGCTTAATGAAATTTCTTTATTGTTATACAAAGCAGAAGAATCCGAAACAATATCGGATGTTTTAAGTTGTTGTTCTTTATGTGTCTCATTAAACGGATTTTCTTTGCTTACTGCTAAATAATAATGTTCGGTTGCAAGGTCTTCCGTGTAAAATAATTCAGTATCAAAGTCTGTTGCCTCAATGCAGACATCAATTTCTCCGGACAGGAGAAGATTCTGAAGTTCTTTCACATTATCTGTGATGACATCTAATTCTACATCCGGGAATTTCTTCGAAAAAGCGGCAAAACTTTTTGGAAGCATACAGGAGCCACGAAAAGGTGTAGTACCAATCGTCAAAGAACCGGTTTTTAAGTTGTTAATATCGGAAATACGGTTTTCTAATTCGCGCTCCGTCGATAAGATTTTTTTGGCTGCATCGTAGTAGGCCTGTCCGATAGGAGTTAGCTGAATTGGAGAAGAAGACCGGTCGAACAACGGCGCACCAAGCTGGGTTTCCATATTTTTTATAAGCTGACTAATGGAAGGCTGTGTAACAAAAAGTTTTTTTGCTGCTTTGGAAAAACTGCCTTCTTCGGCTAAAGTAATAATACATTGAATTTGTTGTGTGGTCATATAATATCTCCTTCCATATAGTGTAATAATTATAACAAAAAGATAATATTGTGACAAGAAAAATCTTGCAGGTCATTTTATTGACATCCTTTCGATAAGTCGTTATAATTGAGAAAAACAATCGATTTAGGAGGTATTTTTTAATGAGTATTCAGATTCAAAAAGTAACAGACAAAAGTTTTCGCAAATATGGACGTATTTTGACCGGAGAGTATGACGTGGCTGAGTTGATGACGGCGATGGAAAAGACAGAGTGTCCCGACGATGCGGTTATTTATATCCCATCCGATAAAGAGATTGAAAAATTGCCAGTCATGAAAGCATTTACCGATAGTTTGTATGGCGGACTTCCAATTCAGATTGGTTACTGCAACGGAAATAATCATTTATTGAATGCTGTTGAGTATCATCGTTCATCCGAAGTAAATGTTGCCTGCACCGACTTGATTCTTTTGATTGGAAGCGAGCAGGATATTGAAGATGATTATACATATGATACATCGAAAATTGAAGCATTTCTTCTTCCAAAAGGAACAGTAGCAGAAGTTTATGCGACAACACTTCATTATGCACCTTGCAGTGTAGATGGAAATAACTTCCGATGTGTTGTTGTTCTTCCAAAAGACACAAACTTGGATTTGGAAGTAAAACCGGAAGGAGCAAAAGAAGACCCATTGCTTGTAGCAAGAAACAAATGGCTCATTGCTCATGAAGATGCTAAGATTGAAGGAGCATTCAATGGTTTAAAGGGCGAGAACATCAGTGTCGAGTAAATAAAAGATTAGCAGATAATAAACCGGTGAGAAACATGAAGAAAGCGTTTTTGTTCTCACCGGTTTTTGTATTTTTCATTTATTAAATGTTATTCAACAGTAACACTCTTTGCTAAGTTACGTGGCTGGTCAACATTAAGACCTTTTTCAATGGATACATAGTAAGCGAGATACTGTAAAATGACAGTAGCTACAAATGGTGCAAACAGTGGGTCTGTCTCCGGTAAAACAATGTGATAATCACATAAAGCGGCATCGACACTGGCGTCAGCGCCGGTAATTAGGATAACTTTCGCACCACGGGAGCGTACTTCCTGTACGTTAGAAATAATTTTTGCATAAACATCCGGCTGTGTTGCCAAAGCGATAACCGGAACATTATCCGTAATCAATGAAATTGTTCCGTGTTTCAATTCGCCGGCAGCGTAAGCCTCCGAATGAATATAGCTGATTTCTTTTAACTTCAACGAACCTTCACAGGACAATGCGTAATCCAATCCGCGTCCAAGGAAAAAGATGTCCGTAGCGGATGTCAGACGTTTGGCAATGCGCTCCGTCTGCTGGTCGTAAGTAAGGGCATCCTCCACTTTGTCAACCGTATCTATCATGGTTTTCATGAAGCCAGCAGCGTCTTTTTCTGAAATCTTTCCGTTTACCAATGCAAAGCGGAAAGCAATCAAGTACATAACAGCAACCTGAACACTGTATGCTTTTGTACTGGCAACTGCGATTTCCGGACCGGCATGAGTATAAAGTACATAATCACTTTCGCGGGCAATGGAAGAACCTTTTACATTTACAACAGAAAGTGTTTTGGCACCACGTTCTTTTGCCAGACGGAGAGCAGCAAGTGTGTCTGCGGTTTCGCCGGACTGTGAAACGGTGATTAGCAAGGTATGTTCATCAATAATCGGATTCTGATAGCGGAACTCCGAAGCAATATCAACGGTAACCGGAATGCGGCAGAGACGTTCAATCATGTTTTTGCCCATCAGTCCGGAATGCATTGCCGTACCGCAGGCAGTGATAACAATTCGGTTGACATCAGTGAAAAGTTCATCACCAACGCCGTCTGCAGAAAAATCAGGAAGTCCGTTTACCATACGAGGACGAATGGTGTTGCGGAGTGCTTCCGGCTGTTCGTGGATTTCTTTCATCATGAAATAATCATAACCGCCTTTTTTTGCGGAAGCCATATCCCAGCTGATGTGATGGATATAAGGTCCGTACACTTCGCCATTTTCGTCTTTTACAATGATTTCATCTTTTGTCAACTTCGCAATATGACCTTCCTTTAATACGAAATAATGTTTTGTGTGGCTGACCAAAGCAACCATATCAGAAGCGATGATAGAGCCACGGTCTGTATGAGCGGCAACTAAAGGACTGCCGTTTCTTACCGCATAGATGGTTTCCGGGATATCGGAAAAAATAATACAAAAACCATAGGCACCAACCAGTTTTGAAATGGCTTTACGAATAGCAGCTTCCGGGTCACCGGTATAACAGTCATCAATTACCATTGCGGCGATTTCTGTATCGGTCTGGGAGATTGGTTCTTTTCCCTTTGCAGCAAGTTCTTCCTGTAATTCCTTGTAATTTTCAATGATTCCGTTATGAATCAAAGTGACTTTTCCGGCAGTGTGAGGATGGGAGTTTGTATCCGATACGCCACCATGTGTTGCCCAGCGGGTGTGGCCGATACCGCAGGTGGTAACATCATCCGCAGCCTCTTTGGCAACTTTATCTTTTAAACAAGATACTTTTCCCACCGTTTTGATTGTTTTTATTCCGTTTGGCTGGCAGTAAGCAATACCTGCACTGTCATAGCCACGATATTCCAATGCCTGTAAGCCTTTTAACAGTTCTTTTTTTGCATCATCAAGACCTACATATCCAATAATTCCGCACATAGTAAATATCTCCTTTAACGCATGTTTTTGAAAAAGGGCAAACAACGCCTTTTCTATCATTTTCTTATTCTATGAAATGGTATCATTTCTTGTGAATAATGTCAAGAAATGCGATAAGATTAGTTGCGCTAAAAGGCAAGATACGGTATACTGAAAATGAATATGGCAAAGGAGAAAATGACATATGAGTAATTTTCATGTTGCACTAAAAAAAGTGGTAGATGACTCTTATGATGTTCAGATTGGCTGTGGACTGATAGATGATATGATTCAGGACATAAAAGAAGGTCTTGTTGGAAATAAAAAGAAGTTTGCTGTGATTACGGATTCGAATGTGGATGAAGTTTATGGCAGACCGGTTTTAGAGAAAATCCTTGCAGCCGGATATCAGGGAGATTTATTTGTATTTGCGGCGGGAGAAAAAAGTAAAGTAAGAAAGACAAAAGAAGAGATTGAGGATGCCATGTTGGCGAAGGGGTACCGCCGTGACTGTTGTGTCATTGCAGTCGGTGGTGGTGTCGTGACGGATTTGGCCGGTTTCTTGGCTGGAACGTTTGGCAGAGGTGTGCCGGTGATTCATTATGCAACGACGCTTCTTGCTGCGGCAGATGCTTCAATTGGTGGAAAGACAGCGGTGGATACCGATTTGGCTACGAATCTGATTGGTTTGATTTATCAGCCGAAGAAAGTCTATGTGGATATTGATGCGTGGAAGACACTTCCGAAACGTCATTTAATCAATGGACTTGCGGAGACGATTAAGCATGCTTGTCTTGCGGATTATGAATTGTTTACTTATTTAGAAGAACACTGGCAGGATATCCTTTCCTGCGACAAAGAAGCCTGTACATACATTTCCGAGCATAACTGTAAGGTCAAGTATGAAGTCGTGATGAAAGATGAAAAGGAGAATAATCTTCGTGAGATTCTTAATCTCGGACATACGGTAGGGCGTGCCATTGAGACTGTGAGTGATTACCGGCTTTTGCATGGTGAGGCGTTGTCAATTGGTATGACGGCGCAGGTTTTGCTTGGATATCGATCCGGCTATCTGTCAAAAAAAGAGTGTGAACGGGTGATTACACTTCAGCAGGCAGTGGGACTTCCGGTTCGAATTCCGGAGTACATTGACCGTGAAGAATTAGTGAAAAAATTGTACACGGACAAAAAAGTAAGAGATGGCAGACTTCGCTTTGTTTTCCAAAAAGGAATCGGCGATGTCATGACATTTGGAGAAGAAACGTACGCAAGATGCGTATCGGAGGAAGAAATTCGTGCAGTGTTAATGGATGATACTGTACTTTAAAATAGATTTATAATAACCCCGGAAAAACCGGAGAAAGAGGGATAACATGTTAGTAGGAATTATTATTGGTGCTGTTGTATTACTTTTAATTATTTTTGTAATCAGTAGTTACAACAAACTTGTGAAACAGAAAGTAAATGTCGAAGAGGCATTTGCTACGATGGATGTTTATTTAAAAAAGCGTTTTGATTTGATACCAAATCTGGTAGAAACTGTAAAAGGTTATGCAAAACATGAAAGTGAAACTCTGATTGCTGTTATTGAAAAGAGAGGAAGCAATTACGACAGTATGACTGAAGAACAGAAAATTGAGAGTGGAGCTGCTATTTCCAGCGTAATACCTAACATTATGGCGTTGGCAGAATCTTATCCAGATTTGAAAGCAAACCAGAACTTTATGAATTTGAGCAATCAGTTGGAGGCAGTGGAAGAGGATATTGCCAATTCCAGAAAATATTATAACGGTACGGTAAAACGTTATAATATGTCGGTACAGACGATTCCGACAAATATTATTGCCGGTATGTTCCACTTTGAGAAGAAACCGATGTTTGAGGTTGAGAGCCAGGCAGAGCGCCAGAATGTGAAGGTGAAATTCGATTGAAAATAAAAAGTTTTCTGCTTGCAGGTGTTTTTATTGTTCTTTCCCTTTTCTTTGCTGCTCCAATGAATGCGAAGGCGGCAAATTTTACCATTGATAAATATGAGGTAAATATGAAGGTGACAAAGGATAACACCTATCAAATAAAAGAGCATATAGAAGTAAATTTTAAGTCAAAAAGTCATGGTATATACCGTGATATTCCACTTGTTAATGATGTAAAGCGTGAAGATGGCAGTTCGAACCGCATTGTGGCAAGAGTGGAGAACCTTGACTGCGGAGATGAGGAATATGAATCTTCCAGAGAAGGTAATAATCTGCATGTTCGCCTTGGTGATGAAGACGTAGAAATTACAGGCAAATATGAATATAATATTTCCTATAATTATGTGATGGGGAATGATGTGCTGCCAAATGAGGACGAGTTTTATTTTAATGTAATTGGTACGGGATGGGAGACTACCATTTCCAATGTATCATTTTCCATTGAGATGCCTGAAACTTTTGATGAAAATAACCTTGGAATGTCTTATGGTGCTTACGGTGAATCAAAACTGGATGGACTGTATTATTCTATTGATGGCAATACTATTTATGGTGAGCTGGATACGAGCGTTGCCCTTGGCGCCGGAGAAGGCGTGAATGTCCGTCTTTCATTGCCGGAAGGTTATTTTATAAAGGTAAAACATACACCGTGGATGGCATATGTAGGAATTGTTTTTGCTGCATTAGCTGTGATTGTGGCATTTCTTCTTTGGTTTGTTTTCGGCCGTGATGACCAGGTTGTTGAAACGGTTGAATTTTATCCGCCGGATGGCTTAAATAGTGTGGAACTTGCATTTGCCTATCGGGGATATGTGTCTTCAAAAGATGTCGTTTCTATGATTGTTGATTTGGCACAAAAAGGCTATATTGAAATTCATCAGGGACCAAATAAAAAAGATTTTACGCTGATTAAGAGATTAGAGTATAATGGCATGAATAAGGCAGAGAAACTCTTTATGGACGGTTTGTTTAGTTCTTTTGATCGTGTTGACAAAATTGATTTGGAAGATTCCTTCTATAAAACGATTAATTCGATTAAATCGGAAGTGAATTCCAGGGAAAACAAAGAGAAACTTTTTTATGCGAATTCCATTAATAAGGGCTGGATTTTGTGGATGCTGTCGATATTAGCTTGTCTTTTTGCCGGTTTTTATCCGGTCAAAAATTATGAGTATTCCACGATATTTGGACTTTTGGTTCCACTTGGCATTGGTGTTGCCGTGATGTTAGGTTCCTTTTTCCTATTTCGAAAAGGGAAAATACTGCCTAGAATCGGTATCTTTTTGGGATTGTTAGCCGGTGCGGCAGTTGCATATTATTTCTTTATGAACTCGGCAATGCAGTGTGTTGACCCATTGTACCGGATTTCCTACTTTATTGCTTTGGGAGCTTCTTTTGTGGCAATGTTCTTCCATGATTTCTTGTCTAAACGAACACCGTATGGCACAGAAATCCTTGGACGCATTTTAGGTTTCCGCAATTTTCTGATTACAGCAGAAAAGGATAAACTAGAGGCTCTTGTGGAAGAAAATCCGGAGTATTTTTATGATATACTTCCGTATACTTATGTCCTTAACGTGTCGAGTAAGTGGATGAAGAAATTTGAGTCTCTTACGATGTCAGCACCGAATTGGTATTCGAGCGAGGATGACCGCGCATTTGATTATATTATGTTTAGTCATTTTATGTCTTCGACCATGTCTACGGCGATGACAAGTATGACTTCGACACCAAGTTCCAGCAGTGGCGGCGGATTTTCCGGTGGTGGTTCCGGCGGCGGTGGCGGCGGAAGCTGGTAAAAAATAAAAAAATGTTGCGTTTCTCGTATAATTATGCTATAGTTTGATAAACTACGAATAAAGGGGAGTAGCTTGCGTTTTTAAAAACGTAATATGATATCGTCAATACACGAGCGGGTATCAAAAAAGATAGCCTGACTCCGGTACATATTCTACGAAGCGAGACTTTTATAGTGGCACAGTGTTTTATTTGTGCTGCGGTAAAGTCTCGCTTTTATTGTGGCATAAGCTAAACTTACTTGGCTGAGACTTTATGGTGGCAGGAAAAAGAATGGAGGAATGAAAATGAAAATGTGGTTAGACCTTTTGTTACTGGTGATTGGCTTTGTCTTGTTGCTTAAAGGAGCAGATGTCTTTGTTGACGGAAGTGCCGGAGTGGCACGGATTTTTAAGGTGCCCGGAGTCATTATCGGACTTACGATTGTGGCGATGGGAACGAGTGCGCCGGAGCTTGCGGTCAGTGTATCAGCGGGAATTTCCGGTTCCAATGCGATTGCAGTCAGCAATGTGGTTGGCTCGAATATTTTTAATCTTTTGATGGTTCTTGGTATTTGTGCGATGATGAAAGCCCTGCCGGTAGATTCCGGAATTAAGAGGAGAGATTATCCGATTTCTTTGGTGGCAACGCTTATTTTGTTAATTCTTGCCGGTAATCTGTTTTTTGTCGGTAAAGTGCCGGATTATCGAAATATGAATGCGTCTGGTGGTGTGCTGTACCGCTGGAATGGAATTATCTTAATTGCGTTGTTTGTATTATATCTCGTATATACGATTTATCTCGCAAAAAAGAATAAAGAAACAGAAAATGATGAGGCAAAAAAGATGCCGATGTGGCAATGCCTTCTTTATATTATATTGGGCCTTGCAGCAATTATTATTGGAGGACAGCTTGTGGTAATTCATGCAAAAAATATTGCACTAGCGTGGGGCATGAGTGAAACATTAGTCGGTTTAACAATTGTTGCAATTGGGACAAGCCTGCCGGAACTTGTGACATCAATTGTTGCGGCATCCAAAGGTGAGACCGGAATGGCTGTCGGCAATGTGGTTGGCTCGAATATTTTTAATCTTTTGTTGATTTTAGGAGTTTCCAGTGCCATACATCCGATTGCGATTTCAATGGCTTCTTTCGTGGATTTGTGTGTACTGCTTGCAGTAAGTTTGATTGCCTTTGGCTTTGTGATTACCGGAAAGCGGATTAACCGGGCAGAGGGCTTTACTATGATTATAATGTATTTAGCTTATACCGCCTTTTCAATCTGGCGCGGATAATGAATTTTTCAGGAGGAGATACGGTAGATGAAAGAAAATATTGTACTGATTGGTATGCCGGGAGCGGGAAAAAGTACAGTTGGTGTTGTACTTGCAAAAAGATTAGGACTCTCTTTTCTTGACTCTGATTTGGTGATTCAGGAGAGAGAGGGGTGCATTCTTCATGAAATTATTGAAAAAGAAGGACTTGACGGATTTAATGAGATAGAAAATCAAGTAAACGCATCTATTGATGTGAAAAGAACAATTATTGCAACCGGCGGAAGTGCAGTGTATGGAAAGGAAGCTATGCAGCATCTGCATGAAATCGGTGCGGTTTTTTATTTGAAATTATCTTATGAAGAGCTGAAAAATCGCCTGGGAGATTTGTCGGAGCGCGGCGTTTCTATCCGCAAAGGACAGACTTTGCTGGATTTATATGAGGAAAGAAAACCGTTATACGAAAAATATGCTGATTATGTAGTAGACTGCGAAGAAAAATCGATTCGTGAGGTTGTGGAAGAAATGACAAAACTTTGGAAGAAGGAGATAAAAAAGTGAGATATCCCATTGTACTATTTGATTTAGATGGAACATTGACAAATCCCGGACTTGGAATAACCAATTCGGTGATGTATTCTCTGAAAAAATATGGAATTGAAGGACAGCCACGGGAATCTCTTTATCGTTTTATTGGACCGCCACTGCACGAGTCTTATGAGAAATTTTATTCTTTTTCAAGGGAACAGGCCATGCAGGCCGTTTCCTATTACAGAGAATATTATGAAGAAAAGGGAATGTTCGAAAATGAAGTATATCCGGGAATAAAACAGCTCCTTCGTGATTTAATAAAACAGGGTGTTCTCTGTCTCGTTGCCACTTCAAAACCAGAGATATATGCGAAAAAAATTCTCGATTATTATGAACTGAGCAACTATTTTTACTATATCGCCGGGGCAAATATGGACGGAACCCGCACAGACAAAGCAGAAGTTATTGCTTATGCCTTAAAACAGATTCCGGCAGAATATAGTAATAAGAAAGTTCTCATGGTCGGTGACCGCTCCCATGACATCATCGGGGCAAAGAAAAACGGAATCGATTGCGCCGGTGTATTATTTGGTTACGGCAGTAGAGAAGAACTGGAAGAGGCCGGAGCTGACTTTGTTGCTGATTCGGTAGAAGCAGTTAGAAATATTGTTTTTCTTAACGCTGCTAAGAATTAGTGCAGGATATAGTTGATATAATTTGTGTTAAATATTTATGGATGCTTATTTCAGTTTCCACAATTCACAAAGAAAAGTTTATGTCTCATGGGCGCTCCCGCTAAGACGGATACGCAGGGGTATCGGCATGCAAAATACGCAAGCCGGATACTCGCGCATTCGTACCCATGAGACATAAATCTTTTCTTTGTGAATTGTTGGAATCTTGCAAAACTAACATAAATTGTTTGATACAAACCATAACATATAATTCTTATTGACAAAGCGAAAGAGAAGAAGGCTGGTTTAAGTCAAATGTTTGTTGCCAGTTTCTTTGGCTTCTAGTAATTCCGGCAGAAAAGTTTTGTGGCTCATGGGTTTTGAGTACGTCGGTATGTGGCACTGGTAGTTTCAGTGCCCATACCGCTACGCACTCAATTAACGGGAGTGCCCACGAGACGCAAAACTTTTCTGCCGGAATTACGGAAAACAAAAAAAGGGGCAACAAACACTGCCAACAAACCCACTTGACACCCCCTAACATTCATGATATAGTTGAGAGCAGATTGAGGATATCTCAAGAAGGGGCACACCACCTCGGGTGTGGACTTTTTTTGTGGTATCCTTTTGTTGTATCAGAAGAGAAAGGAGAGACGATATGATTTGCTTGAATGGAAACCAGGTTTCAGACTGTGAAGGATTATCACTGGAAGATTTTATCGCAAAACAAAATTTTGAGAAGAACAAAATTGCGGTTGAAATCAACGGTGAGATTATTCCAAAGAAAGATTACGAAACGGTTCAGATAAAAGAAAATGATGTGATTGAAGTGGTAAGTTTTGTTGGTGGAGGTTGATAAAACAACCCTGTCAAAATCATGACATGTAAAATGTAAATTTCAAATACAAAGATTGAGAGGATAAGAACATGGAAAATAAAGATACTTTTATGCTTGGTGGACAGGAGTTTTCTTCCCGTTTCATCTTAGGCTCCGGAAAATATTCACTGGATTTAATCAAGGCATCGGTTGAAAATGCCGGTGCACAGATTATTACATTGGCGCTTCGCCGTGCGAATCAGGATGGACGTGCAAATATTTTAGATTATATTCCGGAAGGTGTTACCTTGCTTCCGAATACATCCGGTGCGAGAAATGCTGACGAAGCAGTTCGTATTGCACGCTTGTCAAGAGAAGTTGGCTGTGGCAATTTTGTAAAAATTGAGATTATGAGAGATTCCAAGTATTTACTTCCGGATAATCAGGAAACCATCAAGGCGACAGAAATTCTTGCAAAAGAAGGATTTGCAGTTATGCCTTACATGTATCCGGATTTGAATGTGGCACGTGATTTGATGAATGCCGGTGCTGCATCGATTATGCCGTTGGCTGCACCAATTGGCTCAAACAAAGGTCTTTGCACAAAAGAATTTATTCAGATTTTGATTGATGAAATTAACCTTCCGATTATTGTGGATGCCGGCATTGGAAAACCATCTGAAGCATGTGCTGCAATGGAAATGGGAGCAGCCGCAATTATGGCGAATACCGGTATTGCGACAGCTGGAGATATCCCGGCTATGGCAGAGGCATTTAAACTTGCAATTGAGGCAGGAAGAAAGGCTTATCTTGCCGGTACAGGACGCGTGTTAGAGCGTGGGGGAAGTGCATCTTCACCGCTGACCGGCTATATTCAGGATGGCAGTTTCAAAACGAAATAAAGATAGTTGGAGGACGACATGGATAAAGTAAATGAGAGTATATTAAGTGAAACAATTCTGGAAGATATGAAGGAAAACCGAATTGACCACATGACATATTTAGAGGGAATGGAAGTTTTGGATTCCGATGTTGAGAAAACGGTTGTGGAAGCAATGAATGCTTACGATTATGATTCTTATACGGCTGCGGATGTCCGCCGCGCGATTTATAAAGACAATCGTACACCCGAAGATTTTGCAGCACTTTTGTCACCGGCTGCCCTTCCTTTTTTGGAAGAAATTGCACAGATGGCACAGAAGGAGACAAGGAAACATTTTGGTAATTCCATTATGATGTTTACACCGCTTTATATTGCAAATTACTGTGAGAATTATTGTATTTACTGTGGTTTTAACTGCCATAATAAAATCCGTCGTGCGAAACTTGATGCCGAGGGAATTGAACGTGAAATGGTTGAAATTGCAAAATCCGGTTTGCAGGAAATTTTGATTTTAACCGGGGAGAGCGAGAAAATGTCGGATGTAAAATACATTGGAGAGGCTTGTAAGATTGCAAGAAAATATTTCAAGGTGATTGGCTTGGAGGTATATCCGACAAATTCCGAGAACTATGCGTACTGGCATAAATGTGGTGCCGATTATGTTACCGTATTTCAGGAGACCTACAATTCAGATAAATATGAAACACTTCATCTGGCAGGTAAAAAACGTATTTTTCCATATCGATTAAACGCACAGGAACGTGCATTAAAGGGTGGTATGCGAGGCGTTGGTTTTGCTGCTTTGTTAGGTCTTGATGATTTTAGAAAAGATGCATTTGCAACAGGAATTCATGCCTATTTATTGCAGCGGAAATATCCACAGGCAGAAATTGCATTTTCCTGTCCAAGACTTCGCCCGATTATTAATAATGATAGAATTAATCCGATGGATGTGCATGAAGCGCAGTTGTTACAGGTTGTGTGTGCTTATCGTCTGCTTTTACCGTTTGCTTCCATTACGGTTTCTACTCGTGAATGTAAGCGCGTCCGCGATAATCTGATTCAAATTTGTGCAACGAAGATATCTGCCGGCGTGGACGTTGGAATTGGTGGCAGAAGCGGAGAAGAGCAGGGCGACGAACAGTTTGAAATTGATGACACTAGAAATGTGCAGGAAGTTTATGATGCGATTTTGGAGCATGGACTTCAACCGGTTATGAGTGATTATATATATGTATAGAATAGCAGTAACAAACCGTCATCTGTGTGAGGGGGATTTCCTGGAAAGAATCCGGCAGATTGCACAAGGCGATGAATATAATGCCATCCTTTTGCGGGAAAAAGATTTATCCCATGAGGAATATGAAGAACTTGCTAAGAAAGTTTTGAAAATCACAAATTTGGCAGGGAAAAAATGTATTTTGCATAGGGATTACAAGGCGGCACTTTCTCTTTCTCATCCTTTTGTGCATATACCGCTTTCTGTTATGGCACAGATGTCTCAAAAAGAAAGGGAAAATCTTAGAAAGTCTGTGAAGGAAATGAGTACGTCTATTCATTCTCTTGAGCAGTTAAAAGAGGCAGAGGCATATTCGATGGATTTTGTAATTGCCGGTCACATATTTGCTACGGACTGCAAAAAAGATTTACCGCCGAGAGGATTATCATTTTTGAAAAATATTTGCGATAATTCAGAGGTTCCTGTCTATGCTATTGGCGGCATGACAAAGGAGAGAGAGCCGGAAGTTATGCGTAAAGGTGCAAGCGGTATTTGTATTATGTCAGGATGCATGAGAGAATAACCGTAAGCCTTGCAAACAGTATCTGGTTGTGTTACAATGGCAAATATTATCAAATAAGTTAGGAGTGGTAATTGTGCCTATTAAAATTCAGGATTCACTACCTGCCCAAAAAATTCTGGAAAATGAAAATATATTTGTAATGACGGAGTATCGTGCAATGCATCAGGATATTCGACCGCTGCATGTGTTGATTTTAAACCTTATGCCGACAAAGATTGAGACGGAAACACAGCTTTTGCGTAAATTGTCCAATACACCGCTGCAGGTGGATGTGGAGTTTATGCAGACGAGCAGTTATAAGCCGACTCATGTGGCACCAAGCCATTTGGAAACCTTTTATCGTGTGTTTGATGACATCAAAGACCGTAATTTTGATGGTATGATTATTACAGGAGCACCGCTTGACTATACCAAATTTGAAGACGTGGATTACTGGGATGAGTTAACCAATATTATGGAGTGGTCAAAGAAGCATGTTCACTGTACTCTTTACATGTGTTGGGCTGCATTTGCCGGTTTATATTATCACTATGGTATTGAGAGGGTCGACAGAGAGGAAAAATTATCCGGCGTGTACAAACATCGGGTGCTGAAAAAAAGCTCTCCACTGTTTCGCGGTTTTGATGACATTTTTGACTGTCCGCAGTCACGTGCGATGACGGTAAACAGAGAAGATGTTGAGAAAATTCCGGAGCTGGAAGTGCTTGCCGTATCAGACGCAGCAGGTGTGGCGGTTATAAAAACAGAAGACAGCAGGCAGTTTTTTATGACGGGACATTTGGAGTATGATTCAGATACACTGGCAAAAGAATATTTTCGTGACCTGGATAAGGGAATGAATCCGAGTATTCCGGCTAATTATTTTCCGGATGATGACCCGGAGAAAAAGCCGGTTGTCCGCTGGCGTTCTGCCGGTCAATTGTTCTACAGTAACTGGCTTAACTATTATGTATATCAGAGTACGCCATATGATGTGAGAGACATTAATAAATAAAAAGTTAATAATGAATTTTTTTAGGGAAAGAGTGTCGATTTAAGACATTCTTTCTTGTTTTTTTTTTGGTATGATGTTATAATCTGAATAGAGTGTATAGTTATATAATTACATAAAAAGGAGATTTGTTATGAGGAAGTCAATTGGATTGAAAATCATGGTGCCGTTTTGTATTCTTGCAATTGTATGTGGACTGTGTTCTACATTGATTTATTCAAAGATTGCACAGATGAACCGGGCAACCAAGTCGATTAGCGACAATTACATGACGATAACGGAGAAGACAGGAGAGATGGAGTCAGATTTTATATTGCTTCAGTATAAGCTGGCTCGCTATGTGACTGCATTTGATGACGATGATTTAAAACAGTTATCAAAGGATATTAAAGAAGCTACAGAACGCATGGATAAGGATATTTCTGTTATTGCAGAGAAGAGTTCTGACAGTGGTGAAGCCGATGCTTTAAAAGACTATAAAGCTGCGTATGCAACATTTAGTGAGTCTTACCAGAAATCGAAAAAGGCAATTGATGATTATGAACTGAATGGCATGAAGAATTTGAATGAAGCGGTAGAGCCTATCTACAAGAAATTTCAGAGTGCTATTGATGACATGCAGAAGGTGAACAGCCAGAAAGTAGAGGATTCGCAGGGAGCACTTAGTGCAGCTGCATCACAGAGTACATTAGCATTTGTTGTTTTGATTGCTTTGTTGGTTGTTTCTATTGTATTCTGTATTTTAATGGTTGTAGCGACAATCCTTCGTCCAACCAAACATGCAATTCGTCACTTGAACGGTATTGTACGAAGTATTGAACAAGACCACGGTGACCTCACATCCCAGATTCAGGTAAAAACAAAAGATGAAGTGGGAACACTGGTTGTCGGAATTAATAAGTTTATTGATTTACTCCGCGACATTATTATGGAAATCAAATCCGATGCCGTTGAGCTGCAGGGTAATGTTGAGCAGGTGTTTAATGGTGTAAATACATCGAATGGCGATATCAAACTGGTATCTGAGGTAATGGAAAAACTTTCTGCCGGAATGGAAGAGGTTGCAAACCATGCCGACCATTTGAATGACCAGGCAGGACGTGTTTATGAAGCAATGGAGCATATTGCCGGTGAGGCAAATAATGGTTCTGATTTCGCAAAGGAAATTAAAGACCGTGCGAATGCATTGCAGGAGAGTGGTCAGAAACGCCGTAAGATGACGGCAGAGATGGCAAGTGAAATTAATACACTGCTTCAGAGTTCTCTTGAAAAGAGTAAAGATGTTGAAAAGATTAATGTATTGACAAATGATATTTTGGAGATTTCTTCTCAGACAAACCTGCTTGCATTGAATGCATCCATTGAAGCAGCACGTGCCGGCGAGGTTGGTAAGGGATTTGCTGTAGTGGCTGATGAGATTCGTAAACTGGCAGATTCGAGCCGTGAGACAGCAAATAACATTCAGGATATCAGTTTGGAAGTAAATTCTTCAGTAGGAGAGCTTGCAGACAATGCTAATAAGATGCTGACGTTTATTCAAAATGAGGTCATGCCGGATTATGATAATCTTGTAAATACCGGTAACCAGTATAACGACGATGCAAATCGTATTGATACATTGATGCTTCAGTTTGCTGACAGTGCAACCGCATTGAAAGATACGATGCATGAGATGGCAACACTGATACATGAAATTTCAGAGACGATTAATGATAGTTCCAATCAGGTATCCGGTGTATCTGAGTCTGTAACTACATTGACGGATAGTATGATGGATATTCAGACAAGCATTCGTGTAACAGAGGATGTAAGCCGTCGTTTGGATTCTGAAGTTGCTAAGTTTGTAACAGATGCAGATGAGGAAGGATTGACTGCAAGTGATTATGAAGATGTTGCAGAAGAATCCTATGAGGAAGCGGAAGCAGCAGAGGATGCGGAAACTGAGGTAGATGATGATGTTTATCTTACGATTCCGGACGATGCAGAGGAAAGTGAGACTGTTGATGATGCGGTTGAAACTGAGACTGATGAAGTTGAGGATTCTGCTGAGACAGAAGAGACAGAAGAGACAGATGAAGCGGCAGCATCATATGAGGATGAGGACTTCTCTGAATTTGCTGAGTTTGGTTCTACGGATGAATACGAACAGTTAGCAGAAGAAGATACCAATGAAGATGCATAAAATCTTCTGATATATAAGTGATATAAAAAGATAAATAAAACAGCCTTCACATCATTGGATGGAAGGCTGTTTTGTTATTTACAACAATACGGTTGTTTACTTATTATTCTTTTCTACTTCTGCCATCTTCATTGCACGAACTTTGGTAGAAAGACCAAAGAGGTTAATGAAGCCTTCTGCATCATGATGATCATACAAATCTCCGGTTGTAAAACTTGCAATGCTTTCATTGTACAAGCTGTATGGTGAAGTAGTTCCGGCTTTGATAATGTTTCCTTTGTACAGTTTGAATTTAACTTCGCCGGTTACATATTTCTGTGTGGACTCGATAAATGCCTGAACTGCCTCGCGGAGAGGGGAGAACCATTTGCCTTCGTAACAAATCTGAGCAAGTTTATTACCCATATCCATTTTCAATGTTGTTGTATCGCGGTCAAGAATTAATTCTTCCAGCTGCTGATGAGCTTCGTAAAGAATTGTTCCGCCGGGAGTTTCATAAACGCCACGTGATTTCATTCCGACAACGCGGTTTTCTACGATATCAACAATACCGATACCATGTTTTCCACCTAATTCATTCAGAGTGCGGATAATATCGGAAACTTTCATTTCTTTTCCGTTTACGCTCTTAGGAACGCCGGCTTCAAATGTCATAGTTACATATTCACCTTCATCCGGTGCTTTTTCCGGTGTAGTACCAAGAACCAGAAGATGGTCAAAGTTTGGCTCGTTTGCCGGGTCTTCCAATTCAAGACCTTCATGGCTGATATGCCACAAGTTGCGGTCACGGCTGTAACTGGAATCTGCGGAGAATGGAAGATCAATTCCATGTGCCTTGCAGTATTCAATTTCGGATTCACGGGAATCCATTGTCCATTTATCACTTCTCCAAGCTGCAATAATTTTCAAATCAGGAGCAAGTGCTTTGATACCGAGTTCGAAACGAATCTGGTCATTTCCTTTTCCGGTAGCACCATGGCAGATAGCAGTAGCGCCTTCTTTTCTTGCAATCTCAACAAGACGTTTTGCAATAACCGGACGAGCCATCGAAGTACCAAGAAGGTATTTGTTCTCATATACAGCATGAGCCTGTACACAAGGAACTACATATTCATCACAGAACTCATCGACAACATCCTCAATGTAAAGTTTGGATGCACCACAGAACTTAGCTCTTTCTTCCAGACCGTCCAATTCTTCACCCTGTCCACAATCGATGCAGACACAGATAACTTCATAATCAAAATTCTCTTTAAGCCATGGAATAATTGCTGTTGTATCCAGGCCGCCGGAATAAGCTAAAATAACTTTTTCTTTCATAATAGAACCTCCGTATGTATTTTTTGGTATTAACCTTTTTCTAATATACACCACAAGTGAATATTATGCAAGCATAAAATCAATTATTTTCAAAGAATAACGAATAAATTCTAGTTAGGTATTGCATATTTATCGGAAAAGATGTATAATAATTGAGGTTTGTGTATAATATGTATAAATATGCATAAATGATGAATAAAAAGAGTGAGCTGCCAAAGTACGGCGGAATGGAGGATGCTATGATAAAAGCTGGAATTATCGGTGCTACAGGGTACGCAGGACAGGAATTGGTTCGATTATTATTGCAGCACAAAGAAGTTGAGATTGTATGGTATGGTTCGAGAAGCTATGTGGATAAGAAATTTAGTTCCGTTTTTGGAAATGTTTTTCAGATTGTAGAAAATATTTGTAAAAGTGATGATTTACATACTTTGGCAAAAGAGGCAGACGTGATTTTTACCGCAACACCGCAGGGGTATTTGGCAGGTGTTCTGGATGATGAAATCCTTTCTCAGGCAAAGGTGATTGATTTGAGTGCCGATTACCGAATAAAAGATGTCGCTGTATATGAAAAATGGTACGGCATTACACATAAAAGTCCTCAGTATTTGGAGGAAGCGGTATACGGATTGTGCGAGTTGAACCGTGAGCAGGTGAAAAATGCACGTTTAGTTGCTAATCCGGGATGCTATCCAACATGTTCAACACTTTCAATTGCACCGCTTGCAAGAGAAGGACTTATTGATATGGATACTTTAATTATTGATGCTAAATCCGGAACATCAGGGGCAGGAAGAGGTGCAAAAGTTCCAAACCTTTACTGCGAAGTAAATGAGAATATTAAGGCATATGGAGTTGCCACACACCGCCACACACCGGAGATTGAAGAACAGCTTTCCTATATTAGTGGAAAAGATGTTACACTTAATTTCACTCCGCATTTGATTCCGATGAATCGTGGTATTTTGGTTACAGCTTATGCAAAATACAAAGAAGGTGTGACAAAAGAGCAGATTCGAGAGGCTTATGTGAAAGCATATCAAGATGAATATTTTGTGCGCGTGCTGGATGAGGGTGTGTGTCCGGAGACCAAATGGGTTGAGGGAAGTAACTTTGTCGATGTAAATGTAAAAGTAGACGAGCGTACGCATCGCGTGATTATGATGGGAGCAATGGATAATATCACAAAAGGTGCTGCCGGACAGGCAGTTCAGAACATGAATCTGATGTTTGGATTTGATGAGGCAGAGGGGCTTCGGCTTGTACCGATGGTTCCGTAAAGGAGGAAAATATGATGAATACAATAGAAGGCGGCGTTACCGCAGCAAAAGGATTTATGGCGGCGAGCGCAGAAGCAGGAATTAAATATAAAAACCGCACAGATATGGCACTTGTTTATACAAAAAGCCCGGCAGTCTGTGCAGGAACTTTTACAACGAATGTTGTAAAAGCGGCACCGGTCTGGTGGGATAAAGAAATCGTTGAGAATAAAAAGGATGTCCATGCGGTCGTATTGAACAGCGGAATTGCCAACGCTTGTACCGGCGGAGAAGGCAAAGAAATTAATGAATACATGGCTGCACAAATTGCAGAGGCACTTGGTGTTTCGACAAAAGAGGTCTTGACAGCTTCAACAGGTGTTATCGGGATGCAGATAAAGAAAGAACCGATACAAAAAGGCGCAAAGCTTTTAAAGGATGCGCTTGCGGATACAAAAGAAGCAGGTCTGCTTGCGGCAAAGGCAATTATGACAACGGATACTGTTCCGAAGGAAGCTGCAGTAAGTTTTGAGGTGGATGGAGTAACCGTAACTGTTGGTGGCATGAGTAAAGGTTCCGGTATGATTCACCCGAATATGGCAACAATGCTTAGCGTTACGACAACCGATGCAAAAATTTCACATGATCTACTGCAGGAAATGGTTTCGGAAATTGTATCGGATAGTTTTAATATGATTTCGGTTGACCGCGATACATCAACAAATGATACATATCTGGTGCTTGCCAATGGCGAATCCGGTGTTGAAATTAAAGCAGGAACGAATGGATATGTAAAATTCAAGGAGGCACTGAGTTTTGTTGCAACGGATTTGGCAAAACAGATGGCAGCGGATGGAGAAGGTGCTACGAGGCTGATGGAAGTAAGAGCAGTTCACTGTAAGAATAAAGAAGAGGCAAAGATTTTTAGTAAATCGGTTGTGACTTCAAACCTCGTGAAAGCAATGGTGTTTGGCAAGGATGCGAACTGGGGACGTGTTTTGTGCGCACTGGGGTATTCCGGTGCAGACTTTGACCCGGATGTAATCGATTTGATTTTAGAAGCTGAGGATGAGCAGATTGTTTTAGTAAAAGATGGTGTGCCGACAGATTACAGTGAAGACGAGGCGACTATTTTATTAGGAAAAGATGCGGTTACGTTCATTTGTGACATGAAGCAGGGAGATGCGTCAGCAACTGCATGGGGCTGTGATTTGACTTATGATTATGTAAAAATAAATGGCGATTACAGAAGTTAGAGAGGACAAAAAGATGGAAGACAAGATGAAAGAAGTTGTACTTAAGGCGGAAACACTGATTGAGGCGCTGCCTTATATCCGTGATTTCAACGGAAAAAAAGTAGTTGTAAAATACGGTGGAAGCGCAATGCTGGATGAAAAATTGCAGGAATCAGTGATTAAAGATGTTGCTTTGTTGAAACTGGTTGGCATGCAGCCGATTATCGTTCACGGCGGTGGAAAAGAAATCAGCAAATGGCTTGGTTATATGGGAAAAGAGAGCGAATTTGTAGAAGGACTTCGCGTGACGGACGCCGATACAATTGAAGTGGCGGAAATGGTTTTAAATAAAGTAAATAAGCATTTAGTTCAGATGATGGAGAAACTTGGAGTAAAGGCAGCCGGCATTAGTGGAAAAGACGGTGGCACAATGCTCTGTGAGAAAAAAACAGCCGGTGGAAGAGATATCGGTTTTGTGGGAAAAGTAAAATCCGTTAATTCTGATTTGATTGATACTTTGATTGCCAAAGATTTTATTCCGATTATTGCACCGATTGGTATGGATGAAAATTATCAGGCATATAACATCAATGCTGATGATGCGGCAAGTGCAGTTGCAAAGTGTATTCATGCAGAAAAACTGGCATTTATGACGGATATTGAGGGTGTCTGCAAAGACCCGAAAGACCCGGAAACATTGCTCTCTGTATTGACAACAGATGAGGCAAAACAGTTAATTGAGGATGGAACCATTGGCGGTGGTATGATTCCGAAAATAAGAAACTGTGTGGAAGCGGTAGAAGAAGGTGTAAGCCGCGTCCATATTCTGGACGGACGCAGACAGCATTGTCTTTTGCTTGAGTTCTTTACCAGAAAAGGTATTGGTACAGCGATTATTGATAACCACACAACATTGTATCCGCATGAGCAGGATTAGGAAGGAGCATGTGATATGAAACAGATGATAGATGAATCAGAACAGTATTTAGTTCATTCGTATAACCGTTATCCGGTTGTATTAGACCATGGAGAAGGCGTGAAATTATACGATACAGACGGAAAAGAGTATTTGGATTTTGGTGCCGGAATTGCCGTTTGTGCGTTGGGCTATGGGGATAAGGAATACACAGATGCTTTGAAAGCACAGATTGATAAAGGAATTCATTTTTCTAACTATTTTTATTCGGAGCCATTATTGCAGGCCGCCAAAGGTCTTGCAAAAGCAACCGGACTTGACCGTGTATTTATGGCAAACAGCGGTACGGAAGCCAATGAGGGCGCTTTGAAAATGGCACGGAAATATGCCATTATGCAGGGACATGAAAATCGTCATGAGATTATTTCGATGAATAAAGCATTTCACGGACGAAGCATGGGAGCATTGTCCGTTACCGGTACGGCAAAATACAGAGAGCCGTTTGAACCGATGTTACAGGGTGTTACATTTGCTGATTACAACGATTTAGAGAGTGTAAAAGCAGCGGTTACAGAAAATACATATGCCATCATTGTGGAAGCCGTTCAGGGTGAAGGTGGAATTTATCCTGCAAATGCTGAATTTTTACAGGGAATCCGCAAATTGTGCGATGAAAATGACATCATTATGATTTGTGATGAAATTCAGTGTGGCATGGGACGTTCCGGTAAGATGTTTGCGTACCAGAAATACGATATTGTGCCGGATATCGTGACAATGGCAAAAGGAATCGGAAACGGTATTACGGTAGGAGCAATTGCGGCAAAAGAAGAAGTGGCAAAATGCCTCGTGCCGGGAGACCATGGCACGACATTTGGCGGAAATCCACTTGCCTGCGCAGCGGTGGCAAAGACACTGGAAATTTTTGAAAAGAGAGAAATTCCGAACCATGTAGAAGAAGTTGGAGAGTATCTTAATGAATGTCTGCAGAAATTGGTGGAGAAAAAAGAAATTGCTGTTGAGACACGTGGTATGGGACTGATGCGTGGCTTGGAACTTTCCGTTCCTGCCGGTCCTTATATTACAAAGGCATTGGAAAAAGGCGTCATTTTTATGAGCGCAGGCGCAAATGTCATTCGTTTTATTCCGCCGCTTATTATTGAAAAAAGCGATGTGGATAAAATGATTGCGATTTTAGATTCTGTACTGGATGATTAAAAATGGATGAATAATTGCACCTTTCTTGGGAAGACTTTACGGTAGAATCGTTTACCGTGAAGTTACTAAGGAGGTGCTTTTATGTTGGGAATTTTAGTGGCTGCCATTTCAGGTGCCATTATGAGTGTACAGGGTGTATTTAATGCGGAAGTGACCAAACAGACGAGTATCTGGCTGTCATCTGCATTTGTACAGATTAGTGCATTTGTGGTCTGTGTACTGGCCTGGTTTATTACCGGAAGAGATGGTGCAATCAGCAGTTTGTGGCATGTTTCGCCTAAATATATGCTGTTAGGTGGAGCACTGGGGGCTTTTATTACTTATACAGTAATTTACAGCATTAATGCGATTGGTCCTGCCCGTTCTGCGATGTTTATTGTGTCGGTTCAGATCGTCATGTCGTATTTGATTGAACTTTTTGGGCTGTTTGGGATTGATAAACAGCCGTTTGAGTGGAGAAAGTGTATTGGTGTAGCTGCGATTGTTGCTGGAATTGCCATTTTCAAGTGGAAGTAAAAAATAAGTAAATTTGCCATTGTAAAAATGGAATAACATTGGTAAAATAGTTAAGTAGCACTCTTTTTTTCCGGCCAGAAAGGAAAGAGTGATGAAAGATAACAAAAATAAGTTAAAAATGGTTCTTTTGATTGGAGCTTTCTTTTTATGTGGCATTTTGTATTTTTCGCTTAATGCCGGTTCTAAAAAAGAAGCAGTTGTGACGGAATCGTTTGCTGATCAGTCGGGAGAAACAAAGGGTAAAAAAGAAACATCGGATTCAAAAACAGAAGCTGTGGTGTATATTTACATATGTGGCGAAGTGAAGAATCCGGGGGTATATACTTTTGCAGAAGAACCCCATTTTATCGATGTTGTGCAAAAAGCAGGCGGCTTTACCAAAAAAGCAGATAAACTTTCTGTTAATTTAGCAGAGGTTGTCAAGGATGGAACACAACTTACGATTGAAAAGAAGAGGAAAGGGAAAGCCGCGCAAGAGGAACAAAGTTCCCACGGAATGTCATCAGCAGATGAAGCGGGTAAAATCAATCTGAATACCGCTTCCGCAGAACAACTGATGAAATTAAGCGGGATAGGGGAATCCAAAGCAGCACAGATTATTTCCTACCGGGAAAAAAACGGTGCATTTAAGAAAATTGAGGACATTATGAACATTACCGGAATTAAAGAAGGAGTGTTTGGAAAAATCAAGGATGATATTACAGTATAACTGTAAAATTTGTGGAGGCAGAGCAGATGGCAAAAAAAGTCTTAGTAGTGGATGATGAAAAATTAATTGTGAAAGGAATCCGTTTCAGCTTAGAGCAGGACGGAATGGAAGTGGACTATGCATATGATGGAGAGAGTGCTTTAGAGGCGGCTCACGAAAAAAAATATGATATTATTTTGTTAGATGTGATGTTACCAAAGATGTCAGGGTTTGAAGTTTGTCAGCAGATTCGGGAATTTTCAGATGTTCCGATTATTATGCTTACAGCAAAAGGCGACGACATGGATAAGATCCTTGGACTCGAATATGGAGCCGATGATTACATTACGAAACCATTTAATATTTTAGAGGTTAAGGCGAGAATCAAGGCGATTATTCGACGAAGCAGTAAGAAAAATCAAAAAGAATCCGATGGACTGGAAGTTTATGGAAGCCTTAAGGTGGATTCGATGGGTAAACGTGTTTATATCAAGGATAAGGAAATTAGTCTGACAACACGTGAGTATGAATTATTGAGTCTTTTGGTTCGTAATCCGAGAAAGATTTACAGCAGGGATAATCTGCTTCATGAAGTATGGGGAGCTGCTTATCCGGGGGATGCAAGAACCGTGGATGTTCATATCCGAAGACTTCGTGAAAAAATAGAAGAGACACCAAGTGATCCGGCATTTATACATACAAAATGGGGTGTTGGTTATTATTTCGAGAATAAAGAGTAAAATTCAGATTTTTAAAAGCCTGCGGGCACAAAGCATGGCCGTATTGATTCTGATAGGAATCATTCCGCTCGTTGTATTTACGTTGATTTTTATCAATACATATCGGGCAAAGGCTATTTCACAACGTATCAACGAATTGCAGACGCGAGGTTCCATTATATGTAACCTTGTTGTTTCTTCTGCTTATTTTACCAGTGATTCAGGGGCAGAAGTAGATTCTGAACTGACACAGGTTGCGGATATTTTTGGAGGCCGTATTTTGATTGCGGATTCTGATTTGAATATAACCCGTGACACATATGGTTTAGAAGAAGGTAAAGTGATTCTTTTGGAGGAAGTTGTCCGGTGTGTCAACGGTGCAGACAGCAAATTTGTAAGCCAGAGTGAAAACATGGTAGAACTGGTCCTTCCGGTGCATAATCCGGAGAGCAATTCGATTGATGGTGTTGTCGTAATGAATTTTTCGCTGAACAGTGTGAACACTCTGTATGATTCGATGCAGTCGATTGCCATTACGCTCGTATTGGTGCTTGGACTTATTATTCTTGTGATTTCTGTTTTGTATTCCGGTCAGATTGTAATGCCGATGAAGGAGGTAGCCGGCTCGATTGCGATGATTTCTTCCGGTGATTTTAATGAGACGATGCAGATAACCGGATATTCGGAAGCAGAGGATATTTCCGATAAATTTAATTCAATGCTTAGTGTGCTGCAGAATCTGGAAGACGCAAGACAGGAGTTTGTGTCGAATGTCTCACACGAGTTGAAGACACCGATTACTTCAGTTAAGGTTTTGGCAGAATCTTTGATTGGACAGGAAAATGTTCCGGTTGAACTTTATCAGGAATTTATGGTGGACATTAATGAGGAATTGGAGCGAATGAATAAAATTATCAATGATTTGCTTACCCTTGTAAAAATGGATAAAAACGCGTCGGAAGTAAATATTTCCGAAGTTAATATTAATGAATTTCTGGAAGCAATTTTGAAACAGCTTCAGCCGATTGCGGATAAGCGGAATATTGAGATGATTTTTGAAAGTGTTCGTTCAGTTACGGCACAGGTGGATGAAGTAAAATTGTCAATGGCATTTCGCAATCTGATTGAAAATGCGATTAAGTATAATTACGATAGTGGCTGGGTTCGTGTTTCTTTGAATGCAGACCATAAATTCTTTTATTTGAAGGTGTCGGATTCCGGTGTTGGTATTCCGGAAGAACTACAGGATAGCATTTTTGAACGTTTTTACCGTGTGGATAAGGCACGTTCCAGAGAAACCGGTGGAAACGGCTTAGGACTTGCGATTACAAGAAATGCGATTTTGTTGCACCGTGGCTCGATTAAAGTTCACAGTATTGAACAACAGGGAACTACGTTTGCCGTACGAATTCCTTTGATGTATTCGGAATAGGAGGCTGCTATGAAAAAGATTATAATTTCCATGTTTCTTATTATGGCGGCGGGAATTTTAATTTCTTGTGGAAAAAGTAAGGAAGAAATGGATTCATATTTGGTTTATTATCTGAATCAGGATATGACAGGACTTGTAGAAGGGACGATGGAATCTCCTCATAAAAAAAAGGATACGAACGCAGTTGTTACCGATTTATTAAAACAGCTTCAGACTACGGGGGAGGATGCCAACTTAAAGAGTCCGATTAGTGAAAATGTAGATGTGTTAGATTTTGAATTGAAAAATCATCAGATGTCAATTTCTTTTTCTGCTGCGTATTATGAGAGAAGCGGCGTGGAAGAGACATTGTCCCGTGCAGCAATTGTGGAAACATTATGCCAGTTAGATGAGATTCATTATGTGGAATTTTATGTAGAAGACCAGCCACTCATGCTTTCGGGAAATGCCGTAGGACCGATGAGTGCCGATGATTTTGTGCAGAATCTGGATGCTTTGGGAAAGGAACAGAGCAGACAGGTTACGTTGTATTTATCGAACCGCACAGGAGATAAACTGCGTGCGGTAACGACATCGGTAACTTACAATGCGGCAACACCGTTGGCGGAACTTCTGATTAATCAATTGATTCAGGCAGATGAAGTGATAGCCGGACAAAAAGGGAAATTAAAGGATGTCAAACCGGCAATTCCAAAGGAAACGGTAGTGAATCACATAACAATACGCGACCAGATTTGTTATGTGGATTTGGGAAGCGGATTTAATGATTTGCTGGCAGAAATCAGCAGTGAGGTAACAGTGTATTCAATTGTAAATACATTGTGTGAACTTTCTAATGTCAACCGGGTACAATTTACCATTGATGGTGAGGCACAGGAGCAGTACGGGGAGATGAATTCGTTCCATTCAGTATTGGAGCGGAATTTAAATCTTGTGGAAACGGTAAATGAGAAATAGAACATGAAATAAAAAGGGAGGAATCGGGTGAGGAGAAGACCACTTTGTGTGGTATTGGTATGCATGATTTTGGGGATTCTTTGTAATGCGTGGATAAATACAAAGGAACCGGTTTCTTATGAGCGGGAGTCGATTCATTTTCTTTGCGAACTTGAAGAATTTGTAAAAAAAGATAATGGATATACGCTTGTCGTTCGTGACGTAAAAGGGGAGGATTCATTTTCGTGCAAAAAAATAAAATTATATGCAAATGAGAATACGGCGATGCCAAAGGAGCTGCATATTGGTAATCTTTTGGCGGTCACAGCCTCCATCCATTCGTTTGAGAAACCGGGAAATCCCGGACAATTTGATGAATATAAATACAACACGGAATTAGGAATTACCGCACAGGGATTTGCCGGTAAAATAGAAATAAAAAAGAATACGGTTAAAAATCCGGAAGATTTTCTGCATCGATTGAGAAATCACTTACAAGATGTGGTTTCTTTGTGCTGTGATGAAAAAACAGCGGGGATTGTATCCGCAATGGTTTTGGGCGATAAAAGTGGGTTGTCTGATGAAGTGAAACAGTTGTATCAGGAGAATGGAATTGCACATGTGCTTGCCATATCCGGACTGCATATTTCACTCATTGGTGCCAGCCTGTTTTTTGTACTGCGCAAATATTTTATGCCAATGCAGGGAGCGGCCGTTGTAACCATGGTGCTTTTGTTCCTTTATGGTATTTTGACCGGCTTTTCCATTTCGACACAGCGGGCAGTTATCATGATGGGATGTATGCTTTTGGCAAGACTTGCCGGAAGACATTATGATGGATTGAGTGCACTTTCGTTCAGTGCGATATGTCAGCTCTTGATTCATCCTATGGTATTGTTCCAGACCGGTTTTTTGCTTTCTTATGGAACGGTGCTCGGAATCTATGTTTTTGTGGATGTGTTCTGTGATGCGTGGGAAAGTAAAAATCCGATTTGGATGGCAGTTGCCGGAACGGCTGGTATTGAGCTTGTTACACTTCCTATCCTTTTGACGGCTTATTATGAATTTTCAATTTTAAGTATTGCCGCCAATGTACTGTTTCTGCCGTTTATGGGAGGTATTCTTGTGACTTCACTGGCTGGAATCGGACTGGGGAGTATTACTCTTTTTGCAGGAAAATTCTGCTTTGGATTTGCACATTTTTGTTTTATGTTATTTGAGTGGATTGGAAATTTGTTTGTAAAAATTCCAGGGGCTGTTGTTATCACAGGAAAACCGACAGACTGGCAGGTGCTCTTGTATTACGGAAGTGGTGTTTTGTTTTTGTTTTTGCAGAAATGGAAACAGAAGAAAATATTTTTATTGACTCTTGCCTTTGGCGTTTTTGTATTATTTCTGCCGGTTCATAATAATTTTGATTTGCAGATTAGCAATTTGGACGTCGGTCAAGGAGATTGCAGCTGCATCCGAACAAAAAATCATACGATTTTAATTGATGGAGGCAGTTCTGATGTAAATAAAGTAGGAAAATACCGTATGGTTCCTTTTCTGAAATCGCAGGGAATTTCTTATGTGTCGTATCTTTTTTTAACGCACAGTGACAAAGATCATACTAATGGTGCCGTCGAATGGCTGTGTGCTGCCAATCAGATGGGAGTAAAAATTGGAACCGTAATTCTACCGAAATTAAATGAAAAAGAGGAGGCGTACTGTACGCTGTTAGACGAACTTCGGAATAAAGGATGCAATCTTATGTTTATGCAGCGTGGCGATACGGTAACAATTGATGAGTTACGAATATCCTGTCTGCATCCTTATCCGGATTATGAATGGAAATCAGCGAATGATTCTTCGCTTGTTTTGAAGGTGAATTATCAGAATTTTACAGGATTATTTACCGGAGATTTAGAGGAAGCGGGGGAGAAAGAAATCATCAAAAAACTTTCCCATGTAAATTATTTGAAAGTTGCGCATCATGGCAGTAAGGGAGCGAGTTCAGAGGCTTTTCTTGAGCAGGTAAAACCGGATGTTTCCGTTATTTCATGTGGAAAAAAGAACCGCTACGGACATCCGCATAAAGAGACGTTGAAACGTCTTGAAAATATAGGATCTAAGGTGTACCGTACGGATAAAGAAGGGGCGGTATCCTTTGAATATCAAAACGGGAAATGGTACCTTTCTTTGTGGAAAAAAGAAAGTGGTAAAAAACGCTTGCTAAGTGACTGGTGATTATATTACAATAACGGTTATAGGAGGAATTACAAATGAACTTTTTAGAGGAACGGATTCAAAAAGATGGAGTAGTAAAAGAAGGAAATGTATTAAAAGTGGATAGTTTTCTGAATCACCAGATGGACATTGAATTATTTGAAAAAATGGGTGAAGAATGGAAACGCCGTTTTAACGGAAAACCGATTAATAAGGTAGTAACGATTGAGGCGTCCGGAATTGGAATTGCGTGTATTGTTGCTAAATATTTTGGAACGCCGGTTGTTTTTGCCAAGAAATCAAAAAGCATCAATATTGATGGTGATATGTATGTGGCAGAAGTGGAGTCATTTACTCATAAATGCAAAAATCAGGTAATTGTATCAAAGAAATTTTTATCACCGGATGACCATGTGTTAATCATTGATGATTTTTTAGCAAATGGATGTGCCTTGCAGGGGCTGATTTCGATTGTGAATAGCGCCGGGGCAACGGTTGAGGGAATTGGTGTTGCGATTGAAAAAGGATTCCAGATTGGCGGACAGACTATTAGAAATCTTGGTTATCAATTGGAATCACTGGCAATTGTGGATGCCATGGATGCAGAGACCGGTTCGATTACATTTCGTGAGCAATAATTACACAGGAGAAAGAGGATAAAATGAATAAAGAAAAAAAAACAAAAGCTTCCATTGACAATATTTATACATTAAATGGTAAAGTGCCACTTGGTCATGCCGTGCCATTTGGATTACAGCATATTTTAGCGATGTTTGTGGCAAACATTGCGCCAATTATTATTGTGGCAAACGCCTGCAAATTATCAAATGGGCAGATTGCTATGTTGATTCAGAGTGCTATGCTGATTGCTGGAATCGGTACGTTGATACAGTTGTTTCCAATCTGGCGTGTTGGTTCGGGGCTGCCGATTGTAATGGGAATTAGTTTTACATTCGTATCCATTTTGTGTTTTATTGGAACAACTTATGGATATGAGACGATTGTGGGTGCCGTTTTGGTCGGCGGTATTTTAGAAGGAACGCTGGGATTATTTGCAAAGTACTGGCTGAAGTGGATTTCACCGATTGTAGTAGCGAGTGTTGTTACAGCAATTGGTTTTTCTCTGCTGTCGGTTGGTTCTGCTTCGTTTGGTGGCGGAAGTGGAAGTGCAAACTTTGGTTCGGTGCAGAACTGGATTATTGGAACCGTGACGTTACTTAGCTGTATTTTGTTTAATCTATTTGCCAAATCTTACTTTAAACAGTTGTCGGTTTTGTTTGGACTTGTGGTTGGATATATTCTGGCGGTTTGTATGCATCAGGTGGATTTTTCCGCACTTGCAAATACGTCGATTATTGCATTCCCACATATTATGCCATTTAAAATGGAGTTTAATTTAAATGCCATTGTATCGGTTACATTAATTTTTCTTGTGTCGGCAACGGAGACGATTGGAGATACATCGGCACTTGCCTCGTCCGGATTAAACCGTGACGTAACGGTGAAGGAGACAACAGGTTCGATTGCTTGTGATGGTTTTGTTAGTGCGTTATCTGCTTGCTTTGGCTGTCTGCCGATTACTTCTTTCAGCCAGAATGTTGGTCTTGTGGCAATGACAAAAGTTGTGAACCGGTTTGCTATTGCGACCGGCGCGGTGATTATGATTTTGGCAGGTATCTTTCCGATTTTCGGCGCAGTGCTTGCAACGCTTCCGGATTCCGTCCTTGGTGGGTGTACGATTATGATGTTTGGTACAATTGTAGTCAGTGGTATTCAGATGATTGGAAAATGTGGATTTACCCAGAGAAACATTACCATTGCTGCATTGTCCTTAAGCGTGGGAATCGGTTTTACCCAGGTGCCGGAGATTTTTGCAATTTTTCCGCAGATTGTGCAAAATGTATTTGCTCAGAACTGCGTTGCAGTAGTCTTTTTAGTGGCTGTAATTCTGAATCTGGTACTGCCGAAAAATATGGAAGCAAAAGTTTGAAAATCTTAAAGACAAGTCGTTGTTTTTTTGATATAATGTTACTGCAAACAGAAATGATTACTTTTGGAGGTTATTAAATTATGGAACAGATTAAAAATCCTGTATTGCCGGGTTTTAATGCGGACCCGTCAATCATTCGTGTCGATGACACGTATTATATTGCAAATTCTACATTTGAGTGGTTCCCAGGGGTTCGCCTGCACGAGTCCAAAGATATGGTTCACTGGAAACTGTTGCCATCGGCATTGTCAACAACGACACTGCTTGATATGAAAGGAAATCCGTCTTCAGGCGGTATCTGGGCACCGGATCTTTCTTATGCGGATGGTAAGTTCTGGCTTGTTTACACAGATGTTAAAGTAACCGAGGGACCATTCAAAGATATGGTAAACTACATCACGACAGCAGAAGATATTCATGGTCCTTGGTCTGACCCAATTCGTGTGAATGGTGTTGGTTTTGATGCTTCGTTATTCCATGATGATGACGGAAGAAAATATCTCGTTCAACAGACATGGGATCACAGAGAGTATCACCATGCATTTGATGGCATTACATTGACAGAATTTGATACAGATACGATGCAGTTAAAACCGGAGACAGCAAGAAATATTTACAATGGTACAGAGGTGAAATTGGTCGAGGGACCTCACTTGTACAAAATTAATGGATATTATTATTTGTTTGCTGCTCAAGGCGGAACAGTATATACTCATCAGGAAGTGGTTGCCCGTTCCAAAACACTTGATGAATTAAGTTTTGAGACAGAACCGGATGGTCCATTTATCACAAACTTTGATACACCATATTTGGAAATCCAGAAACAGGGACATGGCGCACTTGTTGATACACCAAGTGGTGAGTGGTATTATGCAAGTCTTTGCGGACGTCCATGGACTCATGAAAATCAGTGCTGCATTGACCCACGTGGTTACTGTACTCTTGGACGTGAGACAGCGATTCAGAAAGTATACTGGGATGAAGAAGGCTGGCCTCGTATTGAAGGCGGCCACGGCGGAAAGGTTCTTGTAGATGCACCGAAAGATGCAATTAAAACAGATGCACCGCTTGACCATTCCATGCATGATGAATTTGATACTGAAAAATTACATAATGAGTGGAATACCCTTCGTGTTCCATTTACGGATGCAATGGGAACGACAGGAGATGGCAAACTGACTCTCCGCGGACAGGGTTCTCTGAGCAATAAACATGAGTTGTCACTGGTTGCAAAACGCTGGCAGGCATTTAACTTTGATGCTTCTGTAAAAGTAAGTTACAATCCATTTTCCTATCAGCAGATGGCAGGACTTACCAACTTCTATAATGACAAGCATTGGTCCTTTGCATTTATCACATGGAATGAGAAAAATGGACGTGTCATCGAAGTGGCCCAGTGTAACCGTGGCGGCTATACATCATTCCTCCGCGATGATGCAATTCCGGTACCGGATGGCGCAGATGTATGGTTCCGCACAAAAGTTAGAAAACAGACTTACACCTACGAATATTCATTTGATGGTGAGAATTACAAAGAAATTCCGGTAACTTTAGACGCATCCATTTTATCGGATGATTATGTACTGCAGAGCTATGGCGGATTCTTCACCGGTGCATTTGTTGGTATGGCATGTGTTGATTATGCCGGATACAATACGGTTGCAGAGTTTAGAAGTTTTGATTACAAAGAGTATGAAGACTAATTAGAAATTTGTAAAAGCGAGTCGGTCACAAAAATGCTGACCGGCTCGTATTTTTGAGAGGAGTCAGATATGCTTCGCATTGAGGATGAGTTAAAGAATAATCAAATATCCCGTTTCCAGCTTTTATATGGCGAGGAGCGATACATGGTTCAGTATTATCGGAATCAGTTGATTGAAAAACTATCGAATCCGGATGATGAGATGAACCGCACATTTTTTCGTGATAAACCGGAGCCATCCCAGATTGCCGAGGCGGCTCAGATTCTTCCATTTTTTGCTGAAAACCGTTTGATTGTTGTAGAGGACAGTGGGTATTTTAAAAGCAGCAGCGATATGGCAGATTATGTGGAATCATTTCCGGAGACCACTTATATCATTTTTGTGGAGCGCGAGATTGATAAGCGCAACCGTCTTTTTAAGTGGATAAACAAAAATGGCTGTGTGACCGAGTGTACAAGACAGCCGGAACATATGTTGAAACGGTGGATTGCCGGTTATATGAAAAAAGCAGGGAAAAGCATTTCAACAAAGGGTGCCGAGCGGTTGATTGAGCGAGTGGGAACGGATATGGAAATGCTCAGCAATGAACTTGAAAAATGCATCGGCTACGTAGGTGAAAGTAAATTGATTGATGTGCCGGAAGTAGATGCTATTTGTTCGGGAGTAACGGTTTCCAAGATGTTTGACATGATTGATGCCGTGGCACTTGGCGAGAAAAACCGTGCGATGAAATTGTACGAAGATTTGTATACCAACAAGGAATCGCCGATGTCTATTTTATTTATGTTTTCGCGTCACATCAACATCTTACTTCAGGTGAAGGAGTGTAAAAACCGCGGACTTCGCTCAGGAGAAATTGCAAAAAAATGTGGGGTTCCTCCGTTTACAATTCCTAAGTATGAAAAACAGGCGGCACTTTTCAAACGCAGTAAATTACTGGCGATGCTGCAAACCAGATTGGAGTTGGAAGAGCAGTTTAAATCCGGTAAATTGTCGGACCAGTTAGCAGTGGAATTGTTTTTAATTGAGGCACTTAATGGGGAGTAGAAAAGTTGTAATTTTCTATTGACAAATTACCTTATTCTGATAAAATGGAATATGTTGTGGAGACGTATCGAAGTGGTCATAACGAGAACGACTCGAAATCGTTTTGCCTTCACGGGCACATGGGTTCGAATCCCATCGTCTCCGTTTTATACCTCATTGAAAACCCTGAGAAACCGTTGTTTTTGAAAAGGCATTTTTCTTAGGTAATCAGAAGGTAATCATAGAGGTAATCAAGATAGAGGCCTATTATTATTAAAAAGAGTATTTTTAATAATGACAGGCTTCTTGCATTAACTCTTTTCTGTATGCCACGCTTGCCAAATCTTCCGTATAATTATTTTTATTTACATCTTCCGAATGCCCCATTATAGATGACGCAATAGATACTGGAGTTCCATTACCTCTCAAATTAGAGTTTAATGTTCTCCGAATCGTATGAATGCTTTTTTCTGGAATCTTAGCGGTTCGACATCTTCTTCGAACGCATTCACTAATTGCTTTTGTTGTGATTTGTCCATCTTCATTTGCAAAAACAAATTCACTAACAATTCCGTATCTTTGCTGTACCTCTTTTACTTTTTGCAGCAAAAGAATTGCATTATCTACCAAAGGAACAACTCTTTCCTGATGGTTTTTAGTATCTGAATTATAAAATTCTTTTGTAATCCAGTTAAACTTTTGCGAAGAATGAATATAAATATATTGTTTTCTAAAATTAACATCCTCCCATTTCAAAGAAGATATTTCGCCAACTCTTAATCCGGTATATATAGAAAAATACACAGCATAATTTTGAATATATGCCGGATGATTATTTATATGAGCCTGCAATACATCTAAAAAACATTTCATTTCATCTTCTTTAATCCAACGATTTTCTTCTTTGCGTTTTTTCTCTTTTGAGCAGTTTACTAATAATAATTTTAAATCTACTAGCGCGCATGGGTTTTCCTTTATATATTTATCTCGAAAACATTTTTCAAACATTCCATTAACATACCCAAAAGCACATTTAATGGAACGTCTAGGTGCTTTTGTAGATTCAATAATATTAGAAAAATGGTCTTCTAAGTCTTCTTTCGTGATTTGAGTTACTTCTTTTTGTTCAATGGAAGAAGATTCAAAAAAACGTTTATAATCAGTATTGTATTTATGAATTGTATTATCAGAAACTCCACAAACCTTTTGCCTTTCTACCCACGCAAAAAATCTAGCTCGAAAAGTCAAGTCAATATCATGTTCCTTGTAATAGTCATATAAATAATTATACAATTCTGATTCGCTTTTCCTTTTTCTTAATTTTCTTTCACCGTCAGTTGTTTGAATATATGTATACCATTTCGCATCCTTTCCTTCCCATATTTTCCCATCATGCTTTGCCATTACATATTTTTTCTTTTCCTTATTCATTATATCTTGCATATGATTCTTGTCAATTATACCATTTTCCTGCAATAACTTCAATATTTCATCTGCATTCATATACAAAATCACCTCTTCATCCATCATAAATATGTAAAATAAAAATTATTTTAATGCTGCTCGATTTTTTACATTCACATCAAAATAACCATCTTTTTCTTGAATAACTTCATATTCAATATTTCTTTTCTTCCATTGATGACCAGTTAAGTTTTCCGAAACTCGGTTTTCTTCGTTTTCATATACTTTATTTCCGATGTACTCTACTAACGCTTGATAATCATCCATGCTAATACGATTTGTACAAGCCCGCTCACCCGGTTTACGATTTATTCCATAATATTTAGGGCAAGAATAAAACAAGGTGCTTCCATTTTGATTTGGCACTAATTCTACTGGCTCCTCATGACAAGCACAATAAATTTTAATTTTACTCCAAATGTTTTTTACTATCATATAAAATCCTCCTATCTTCGAAATACTTCATTAAAACTATCAAACCACCCCACACTGTTTCTTTTAACATTGGACGAAACACGATTTAAAAATCGTTTTTGTTTTTTCTTTTTAGGCTGTTTTAAAGGACATTGGCCGGAACATTCATTACAATATCCCTCATTTATACATCCGAATTTCGCTAACAAGGCAGCCAAATATTCAATTTCTTCATCCATATCATTTTGATATTGAATCAATACCTTTTTTACATCATAAATTGCCTGGTCGTAATCCGGACTAGTATCGTCCGTAATCAATTCGTTTATTTCTTCTATTAATTCTTCCATATATTACGAATCCTTTCCTTGTTCCGCCCGCCGACTTTTTTCTTTTAAATAACGCTCAAAGCACTTTCGTTCTTGTTCGTCTGCTTTTTTGCCGACGGTTACAATAGCCATAAACATAGCTAATATTATCAATGCCGCAATTACCAATATAATTTTCGCAATCATATTATTTCTTCCTTTCGTTAATTTTTTCAAAATCTACGTCTTTTAACCCTTCATCTATATCAAAGCTTGAATAAAAGCTAAATGCACCAATTGTAAAAGTTCCTAAAACTCCAACCAAAAATACAATAATAATTGCCTTTATCAAAAAAATAATCGCTGCCATAAAATCACCTCTTTCTGTTAATTATTTTTTCTTATACTACTAATATGTCTGTTTCAGCCTAAAACAAAAACCATATTATAAGCATTTTTTACAGGACCCGGTGGACAGACATATTAATAATAGTTTTATACAGAAAGGTGTGATTCTATGAATATCACAAAAAAAATTGGCAACAACGTCCTAAAAGGGCTAAAAAACATCGGGCAAAAGGTGGAATGGTTTTTCCATAACGTATTTGCTCGAATTGCATTAGGGAAAGATGCATGGAACGAAGCAGCGCGCATCAATATGGAAACCGAAGCGAAAAAGGAATTAAAAGAATTTGAACAACAACATCCGAAAGAAGAAGTTCCGGAAGAGCAGCAGGAAATGCTTCAAGAAAAAAAATTTGAACAGGAACAAAAGGAGCGGGAATTATCGGAAAATGAAAGAATTTTACATCGGACGAAAGAAAGCTTAGATATGACGGCTGAAAAATTAAATAATTTATATTGCAAACATAAACTGCCGACTCCGGGGATTATTTTGGCTCACAACAGAGAAGATGTTTTAAATCTATCAAAAGAAGAAGTTGAAACAGAATTTCAAAAAGCATTCAAGCAAATTGAGAATTCTCCATTAAAAGAAAAAGAAAAAAATTTATTTTATCGTGGGTTGGGTCAATCGCAGGTTTTGCTAAACAGAAAACAAAAATACATGGACAAAGCATTAAACGAAAGCCACAAAAACGAGATAAAAGAATCTGAGCATGACCAGCCGGAAATACAAAAAGAAACTGAATCAGTGATTGATTCGTCCAATAATTTTGAGTCTTTAAATACTCAAATAGATGAATTAGAAAAAGATTTACAAGAAAATGAGGAATCTTTTCAGGTTGTTAATTTAAGACCTAAAAAGGAAAATGAGACATTAGAAGAAAAGAAAGCACGCTTAGGAATTGATGTAATATCCGTACAAGAAACAGAGAAACCTATTCTTACCGGAGAAGATGAGTTAAATGAGATGTTAAAACAGTACAAACCTTCTTTGCAAGAAATGAAAACACAATTAATTTTAGCAGCTACACGTGCAGAATCAATGTTAAATGAAATGCCAACAATTGATGCTATTTGCAAAGAAAATATTTCTCTATGCGAAAATATTGTGCAACAAAATGTAGCATTAGAGATTTCACGAAATGATGAAAAATATAATATTGGATATGCTGGCAAGGAGATATCTGTAACCAGAGAGGGTATTATGGCAGGAGATTATGACAATGAGATTGTTGAATTTGGAGCATTTATTTGGGATAAATTAAGTCCGGAAGTAGAACAAGATGGCAATGCACGAGTAGATGCCGGCGATTTACAGGCGTTATGTAATTCCGCTGTTGCCTCTAAAGATACTAATAGTATCAGTGAAAAGTCAAATGATATTAACGTTTTATCTGGAAATAACATGGACCTTGATGATATGCTTACTCCAGAAACAGAAGTTGAAGACGAAATTAAAAGAGAAAAATTAGATGATTTACTTGATAACATTGACAACGGCGAACCGGATGCAGACAATCCATCGAACGAAATTGATGTTTCTGATATCGCAATTTAAAAGAAAAAAGGCTCTTCAAGGGCCTTTTTTATGTTATTAGAAAAAAAATAATCCCTTAAAAATTCTTTATAATATGGTTTTCATAATTTTGAAAAACAGACATATTAAAGATATAAAATACTTTTTAGGGGTGTTATTATGGATGTAATGAAAGGAAAATATAATAAATTACTGTATATGGGGCGCGATGGTGTTGCCTATTTTTCCATGTTTGTATCGAAGACGCCATTACCTTACGAAAGCACATATAGTACATATATTTGTTCTGGACGAGTCCCGGAATATAATCGCGGATATCCGCTTACTTTACACGGGCATTGGACGAAATCAAACAAATGGAAATTTGAAGTTGAATCTTTTGAGGAGGACTTGAAAGAAGGATATGTTTTAGAAGAATATTTAATGCAAATTGATGGAGTTGGGGCCGTCTCTGCTAAAAAGTTAGCAGGAGTTAAAGATATTTGGAATTATGATATTTATAATTCTGAACTTTTAGCAAAAGAAACTGGATTATCGAACGACCTTTGCGAAACAGTAATTTCTACATTAAACAAGCAAAAGGAGCGATATGATTTATATTGCTATTTGTGTCAATATGGAATTACTGATATTAAGGTGGATAATATAATCGAGACTTACGGAAATAAAGCACTACAATATATTAAGGATAATCCATATGATATTCTAAGAAAATACAATATTTCATTTGCTGTTATGGATGAAATTGGCTTTGCAGCCGGTCTTAATTATTATAACTTAGACAGGCTTGATGCTATGCTGCATTATGCTATGGATTTATGTACAAAGGATGGTAGTACTTTCGTTCTTATCAATGATTTAATTGATAAAATGTTATGGATAGCACAAAAAAGCATTTATGGTGCAGAAATTCCGGATGGTTTTTTGGCAATTGCTTTATCAAATGCAAATTGGTTATATGTGGATAAAATAAATGACCGAGTTTACTTAAAAGAATATTGGTATCGGGAATATGATATAGCAAGAGGAGTTGCTCGCTTAGAAAATACAAAAACCGTATTAAATATTTCAGAGAAAGATGTTAACTGGGTAGAAAAGAAATTGAATATTACTTATGCATCTTCTCAAAAAAATGCATTTAATTTGCTGAACAGTACAGGCGTTAAAGTGTTAACCGGTGGCCCCGGAACTGGTAAAACAACGCTCATAAATGGGATTTTGACACTTTACAAAGAAAAGTATCCAGATAATAAAATTGCCTTATGTGCTCCAACTGGAGTTGCAGGCGAGCATATGGCTGAATCTACGAACTTTCCGGCGTCTACTATACATCGGTTATTAGAGTATCAGCCGTTTAGTGATGAAGAAGCATCTTACAAAGATATGGATGACCCAATTGATGCGGATTTTATTATTATGGATGAAACCTCTATGACGGACTCTAAGTTAATGGGAATGTTTTTTAATGCTATCCAATCTGGAAGTTTAGTTTTATTATGTGGAGACATTGACCAGCTAGATAGTGTTTGTCCGGGAGCCGTTTTGAGGGATATTATTAACTCTAAAAAAGTTGACGTATATCGCTTAGATACACTTTTCCGTCAAAAACAAGGCTCAACTACAATTACTAACAAGGATAAAGTTAAAATAAAAGACTGTGAATTAGTTACGGATAATCAATTTCAGATTTTACGATATAATTCTGGTAAAGAAATTGATTCTATCTTAACTACCGTTTTAAAAAAGGAAAATAACTCACAAATTTTAACGACCCCAAACAAGGGAGCGGCCGGAGTGTATGCATTGAATCATTTAGTTCAATCGTCTTTCCAGTTTGAAGGAAAAGAAATACACCGTAATGGATATATTTTTCATAAAAATGATAAGATTATGATGATTGTTAATAATTATAAAGCCGGCTATTTTAATGGCGATATTGGAAAAATAATTTCAATTACTGATGCCGGAACTGTAACAATACAAATTGGAAAGAAAACAATTGTAATGGAGCATACATGGTTAGAAGATATGGTTTTAGCATACGCTATTACAATACATAAATCGCAGGGAAATGAATTTGATACTGCAATTATTGTTTTGCCGCAGAACCCGGAATTACTTCTTACTAAACATTTAATATATACAGCAATAACAAGAGCGAAATCCAAAGTGATTATTTTATCACAAGGAAATGCACTGGAAAAAGCAATTATGAATGATGCTCGATTTTTAAAGAAAACAGGGCTAAAGGAAAAAATATGCATAACATGTGATGGTGCTTAAGAAATAAGCCGCCCGATATTTCGAGCGGCTTTAATTATTATCGAATATAGACTTTTTTTGAAAAACGATGATAATGATACAAAAAATCACTTCGCAGTTTGTGTGGCATTGATTTATGAAATGCTTCAAAAACATTAGCGTATAATGTAATGGCAAAAGAATATAACTTATATTTTTTCATAGCTGCCACTCCTTTTGGCCCGGAGAAATATTGATACATTGCTTCCAAATTTTGAAAACGTGGCATTTGTGATATTGCATATTGCAATAAAATACTAAATCGGCGAACTCCTTCAATTCCACCAATCCAGGTGGATGGAAATTTTGAGGCACTGCCAGTATGAACTCGTTCAAACATAGCAATACACTGGTCCTCAATGCTTAATCTGAATTTTTTAGGATATAGAAGATACGCCAAATAAGTCATATCTAAATCGTCTTTACTATATTCTTGTGGAAAATCAATGTATTTATTTACTATCTTAGATAGCTTCATCTTTTTCAATACGTCCGATGTGAGATATCTTCGGATGTCCTGCGGCGTCCATTGCAAATATTTTTCCAAGGCAAAACGAATAATTTTTAATGCCTGCTCTTGTTTTTGCAGCGGTCCTAAATCAGTAAAATAAGCAACCGGAAAAATATCAGTATTCCCGACATACATTCTCTCATATTCTTGTAAAATTACTAAATCATGGTTGATTGTTACTATGTTGTTGTTATTTTCTTGTAATTTGATATCCATAAAACATTACCCGTAGGGGTCTCCTTTCAAAATAATCCTCTATATCTAATATGTCTGTTTTAAAACAAAACGAAAACGATATTATAACAATTTTTTCCTAATTACCCAAACAGACATATTAAAAATATCAATTATAACAACAAAAAGGAGGAATGAATATGAATGAATTTACAAAAAATGGAAGAATATTTGTTGATATGGATGGGGTTTTAGCAGAATTTCGAAAGGGCGTTCCAGAAGAAATGCTTTATCGAAAAGGTTATTTTGCTACTTTACGGCCAATTTCATCAGCCTGTCAGATGTTGAATGTGTTAATTCGGTCAATGCCGGAAAATGTTTATATTTTAACATCTTACTTGGAAGATAGTCCTTATGCAAAGAGAGAGAAGCTAATGTGGGCTATGAAATATACGGATATTGACCCGGAACATATAATTTTTGTTCCTTCATCGGTATCAAAATCTGATTATGTAATGGCCGCAAAAGCAGATTTACTGATTGATGATTACGGATTAAATCTTGCGTGTTGGCACGGTACTCCGGTTAAGTTTGTGAATCCGGTTAATAACACTAAGCGAAAGAAGTATAATCATACTTTGGATTATCGCGATAATCCAATTATGAATGCGTTTCGTGTCCAGATGTTATTATCTATGTAAAGGAGGTCTCGCTTATGGTAGTAAAATCCTATGGAATGGACATAAATATTACCTTTGTCCATCGAGCAAATGAAATTGATTTAATCGAAGAGTCGATTTCCGGACCACAGTACTTAGGAACTCTGTTTTTGGAAATTGACAACAATGGCATTGGACTTTTAAATGCTTTTGACTCTTTATCTCAAAAAGTGGCAAAAACATTAATAGAAGAAGGACTAATTAAAAAGGCGGAAAAGCAAAATCCATATGCAGTTTATCCGTCTTATATCATTAAATTGTAAATAATTCTATTGCCCCGGTATAATGCCGGGGTTTTTCTTTGCAAAATATTTTTCTAAATACCAAAACAGACATATTAAAATTATTAAATAAAAAATAAGAGGAAATTATTATGAGTACTTTAAATGTAGTGGAGGTATTATTTAACCATAAACCAGTCGATGTACATTTTCTTAGCAAAAAAACATCGCAGACAGTAACAGTTAGTCCCCAATTTTTATCAAGCAGACATAATCTTGCGTCCCCTGGTGTAAAGATAAGTGGCATTGCCAAGATGTTTGATTATTTATATCAAAAAGGCGAACCATGTAGGATGTGTATTTACTTTTCAGCCAAGAATAAAATTGCATATGTTGAATTATCCGTTCCATCTGAAATGATTCACAGTTTGATTACGCCAAATGAAGTTCGTGTATATGAAGCTGCCGAATCAATTTCTGAAAAATGGCATTTATTGCCACTTGTTGCAGTTCAATGGATGATGAATGCGGATTGTTCACTTCTTTCTTTTTTAAAAAATGTTCAAAGTAATATAAGTGCTGTTCAAAATGCAATAGGATTTACTGATGAATTTTATTATTACGGAAAAGATAAAGGCCTTTTGTCTTCAGTTTCAATTGATTTTGGCAATGCAACCATTTTAGCAGAAGCAAAAAGAGCTTTCCAAAATGGAATGTTTTCCGAAAAAGCGATGAAATTTGGAGAAATGATATCAGCTCTAGAGCAATATCAAACGAAAAAAGAAACAAATTCATCAAATCAGCAAATTGATTATGAAAAACAATGGGAAGAAATCAAAGCTGGAAAATATTTACTGGATTATCAATGGAGAGATGATTTACAAGATTATATCAAACCATTAAGTTTTTTGGATAAATATGTCCCAGACCGCATGTTTTGGCAATTGTTTCGTATTTTTAAAATACGTACACAAAAAGCACTTACCAGAATAAAAGAAGCTCAAAATGCCGGATTATCATTTCCGGAGGCGCAAAAAGATGATTGTTTAAACATTTTTTTACATGGCCGCGCCGGTACTGGTAAATCGTACTTATTATACGCATTAAGCGCTGCCTTTGGAATCCCTGCTCCTTTTACAAACTGTTCAAAGGGAACAGAGGAAGATACGTATGAAGGCATTACAAAAGTTATTGATGGTAAATTAACAGAAATTGAAACATCAATGATTAAAGTTTCCCAAGATGGTGGCATGTGGATTGGTGAAGAGTTTGACCTTACTGACCCAGAGGTAAACAAGGGTGTTTTTAATCAGTTGACAGAATATCCTTATATTGCAATGAAAAGTGGATACAAACCAGTCAAAAGACATCCGTTAGCTATTTTCGCAGCTACTTTTAATGTGGGAGAACAAAGCCCTCGTATGGACCCGGCGTTATCTTCTCGTTTTGTTCCGTCTTTACGGTTTAAAGACCCAACAAAAGAAGATTTTATCAAACGAATGATAGCTTCCGGAGCCAAAGATGATACAGCAAATCAGGTTTATGATGCATATATAAGAATTTTAACTATGCTCAAAGACCCAGATATTAATGGCGAAGAATGTGAGGAATATATTGTTCCTCGTCTTTGTATTGAAACATGTAATTTAATTGACAAGGACAACTTAGATTTTCGTACAGCGATTGAAATTTGTATGATAAATAAAATCGCAGAAATCAGACCAGATGTGGCTGACGAAATTTATGTTGCAATGGATTCATATTTTTAGGAGGTGCAATTTTGTTTGAAAAAGAATTAAGAAATTTTGAACATATTTTTCGAGGGATAACCGGAAAGCGGTGTGAATGCTTTCCGGAAACACCTCCGGAACTTGGACATACCGATGAAAATGCACATATTTATGTTGCAAAGGACCATGAATATTACAAAGGTCTATCTATTGCAGAACAAAAAATGTTTCGGTTGGGAATTTTTACTCACGAAATGCTGCATCAAATTTTTTCTAACTTTTCTTTATTACAAAGAATGGCAAAAAAATTGGGCGAAAAAGAGTATCGGGTTTTTGCTGAATGTAACAACTTAGTAGAAGATGCCAGTATCGAATTTATGGCATCTAATGTTATTAAAGGCAAATTATTAAAAGCGTTACAATTCAGCATACAAACAATATATCTTAATACGCCGCAATTGCAGGAAATCCCTTCTCCATATCAACAATTTATTTGTGCTTTAGTACAATTTGGAGATATGGGAATTTTAAAAGGAGATTTTACTTTCCCGGAATCCAAAGAATGTTTTAATCAAGCAGCTAAATTGTTTGACAAAGCAGTAGAGAGCCAAAGTACAATTGTAAGAAAAAATTATGCAATAAAAATTATGGAAATTGCCAGACCTTTATGGGAGAAGGAAGATTTAGAAGATAAATCAAAATCCATTTCAGATTTATTTGGCAGTAGTTCTAAAACCTTAACAAAAGGAGTTTCTTGTTGCGATGGTAAGTCGATTAAAATTCATGAAGATAAAACAGAAAATAGCGCATCTGCACGCAGAAAAAAATATTTGAAGAAAAAAACTTCTGGAGCAGATGATAATGATTCGATTCCCGTAATTGCTATTACATCAGAAGATTTAGACTGGCTTACATCATCAGAAGATTTAGCGGTAAAACGGCAAAGTGAAGAAAAAAAACAAAATCAAGAAGATGCTATAGATAAATCAATTCGACCAAGCGTTTCCGTAGACCGTCTTAGAAATTTAGATGTGGAATACGGAGTAGAAGAAGAGTACAAAACCCATATGGCAGCTTATCATTCAATCATAAATTCTTTTTCAAAAACATTACAACGCATTTTTCAAAATGATAAAAGCGAAGTAGTAAAAAAGAAAAAAGGGAAATTGAATATTGAGCGATATTATGCTCCTCGGAAAACTCCTCGAATTTTTGACCATCGCACTACGCCGAAAAATATTAAAGACATGGCAATTACAATTGCAATTGACGAATCCGGTTCTATGACAGCTGAAGAAATGGGCAAAAAACGCACTCGAATTGCCAAAGAAGTGGCATTATGTTTCGCAGAAGCTTTTTCTCCATTTGATGTACCATTATATGTATTTGGTTATCATAATGATGTAACACATCATCATTATATTAAATGGCGTAACACAAGAAAAGAACGCACTAAATTACTTGTGTATAATTGTTATGGCTGCAATCATGATGCAGCAAGCATTAATTATGCAGTTGAATTATTGAAAAGCCGAAAAGAAAAACATAAGCTTTTAATTGTTATCACAGATGGTATTCCATCAATCGGAGAGCCATTGGACGTACAAAACGAGGTGCGCAAAGCTCGTAAAATGGGATATGCTGTTTTAGGAGTGGCGATTGGAAATGATGCTACAGAAGCAATAAAAACGATGTATGGAAAAGATTTCTTTCATGTTACATCAACAGAAACAGCTTTTAAAAATGTAGCTAAAATCATTTCAAAAATGATTCAATCATGGTAAAGTATTCAAAAAAAGCCCCTTTATGGGGCTTTTTCAGACTGTAGACAAAGTCCACGACAAATGTCGTGGATTTTTCTCGTATTAAAGCACTGAAAA
>ERZ857969.85-NODE-85-length-139650-cov-10.397786_pt1 | contig 139650 bp, 158 predicted proteins | sample MGYA00519864_ERZ857969 | MGnify/ENA primary metagenome ERZ857969 (study PRJEB31778, sample SAMEA3449382) | human gut metagenome | biome: human gut; feature: human-associated habitat; material: faeces | place: United Kingdom | collected 2010/2012 ...
AACGCTGAAAGCATCTAAGCGTGAAACTCCCCCTAAGATGAGATCTCTCATCCTTCAAGGAGTAAGGACCCAGAAAGACGATCTGGTTGATAGGCCGAAGGTGGAAGCGCAGTAATGTGTGGAGCTGATCGGTACTAATAGTCCGAGGGCTTGACCTACGAATGAAGCAGGCAAGGCCTTGAGAGGAGCTTTGAAGTTACATTGTTCGGTTTTGAAGGTTCGATTTGAAGACATGCACCTTTCGCTCAGCTGGTACTAACGCCGGCAGGCGTTGTATCGCGGGCAACCGCGGAGCGGCACTTAGCCTGCGATTGAGCACGTAGTGCGAGCAGGAGGAGCAGACAGAAAGATAAGCGCAATGAGCGAAAGAACATGCACCTTTAGCTCAGCTGGTAGAGCACCTGACTCTTAATCAGGGTGTCCAGGGTTCGAGTCCCTGAAGGTGTACCATCCCACTGGATGGGAGCACCATCCAGTGGGGACCCCACGACGCAAGGCATGGCCCGTTGGTCAAGTGGTTAAGACAGCGGCCTCTCACGCCGTTAACATCGGTTCGAATCCGGTACGGGTCACCATTTTCCGAACTTGATAAATGAATAAAGGTTTGTTACTGTAGAGATGCAGTTGCAATACAGCAGTTGGTGCTGATTAGGGCGAGGGTCCACCCGTTCCCATCCCGAACACGGAAGTTAAGCTCGCTTCTGCCGACAATACTTGGCTGGAGACGGCCCGGAAAGATAGGTAGCGCCAACACGGAGAGAAGCCACTCAAGAGAGTGGCTTCTTTTTTTATATTCATACTGCGGGAGAGAGAGTCCATCGCCATTCCGCGGTTCGTTTTTACTTATGATGTAAATGCGGAACTCTTTTGCGGGACACTCTCAAAATACTGCCAAAGGTGAAGTGCGTAGATAGACTGAAAACTGCGGAAGATGATATTTCTAACTGTGCCGGTTTCCGTGCTTTTCTTCACCAAGACCTTATCTGATTTGTTCAACTTTTGCCTTGACAAGGGGGAAAAGGGAGACTATAATCTGCCAGTCAAAAAATGATGGAGATTTTAGTTATGAAGAAAAAAGGTTTATCTGCCCTGTTCCAGCCGGTGGAACTCACGCAGGGCGAATGCTGGAAGACGATTTTGGCGTTTTCTTTCCCAATCATTGTTTCGTACTTGCTGCAGCAGGTCTACACGATCAGCGACGCGGCCATCGTCGGCCAAACGCTGACAGCGCAGGAGGTTGCGGGTGTCAACGATACGTCGTCGCTCATTTTTATCTTTTTGCAGTTTGCCTTTGGCGTCAGCGCGGGCTTCTGCGTAGTCACATCTTGTAATGTCGGCGCGCACAATCCTGCAGGCGTGCGTCGCTCGCTGACGACGCAGATCGTTTTATCCGCCGCGCTGACGGTCATCCTGACGGTGCTTGCGCTGCTTCTGCTCGATCCGATGCTTGCGTGGATCAATGTGACGCCGGACAACGGCGAGGTCTACCGCGCGGCCTATACCTATTGCGCGATCATTTTTGCAGGCATCGGTGCGCAGCTGTTCTATAACTTCATCTGCTCGTTCCTGCGCAGCATGGGTGACAGTGTGACGCCGCTGGCGTTCCTGCTGTTCTCCACGGTACTGAACGTGGGACTCGACCTGCTGTTTATCATTGTGTTCCGCTGGGGTGTCGCCGGGGCGGCCATCGCCACGGTGAGCGCGCAGCTCATCAGCACGCTGGGCTGCTTTGCCTATGCTTTCTCCAAATATCCCGAGCTGCGCCTGCATCAGGAGGACTGGCAGATCACTTGCCATGATGTGACGCGCCATCTGATCCAGGGCATCCCGCTCGGCCTTCAATTTTCCGTGCTGGCGATCGGCATCATTGTGGTGCAGAGTATCGTCGTCCAGTTTGACATGCTGAACGGCGTGATGGTCTCTAATTCCGCGCAGAACGGTTTCGGTGCGGCAAACAAGGTCAATAGCCTGCTGATGACGCCGCTCAATGGCCTCGGCTCCGCGATGACGAGTTTCACGGCGCAGAACCTCGGCGCGGGTGACACGAAGCGCATCAAAAAGGGCACGATCCAGTCGATTATCATCATGCTCATCATGGCGGCGTGTTCCATTCTGATTGGCCTCCTGCTGACGATCAACGGCACCTATCTTCACATCTTCCTCAGCGCGGATAAGGTGACGGCGGAGACGCTCCGCTTTGGCAATTCCTACCTCTATATCGACCTGTCGCTCTACGCGTTCTTGGGGCTTATCTTTGTCGCGCGAAACTGTGTGCAGGGCATCGGCAAGCCGCAGTTCGTGCTGGGCGCGGGAGCGGCCGAGCTTGTCGCGCGCGTTGCCGTCTGTCTGCTGCTGCCTGCGGCGCTCGCGGGCGGCGTGGTCAGCGCGGAGGCACCGCAGGCGGCGGTCTACGGCCTGTGCGTGGCTGACCCGTTTGCGTGGATGTCAGCCGACGCGGTGCTGTGCATTCCGCTTATCAAGAACATCATGCGCGAAAACTACGACTATCTTTACGGCAGCGGCCAGAAACTCATTGAGCGATAAAAAGAACCATAAACTTGCCCCCTCCGTATTTTAAATACGGAGGGGGCAAGTGTTGTTCATAATGAGACGGAGAAATTTGTTGTCAGTCGATGTTCTTCAGACCGTCATATAGATCGTTGAAGGACATTTCCTGACGGCATCTTCCGTAGGAGAGCTCTTTGTTTTCGCCAAATTCCAGCAAGAAGCATTTGGCAAGCTCTTCCACGGTCTGCTCAAGCGTCGTAAAAAACTGTTCATAGGCAAACTTGTTTGCTGTCGAGCCTTCTTCAAAGCAATTCACGATCAGCGATTCGGTCACCTGATCGAGCGGATACATTTTGATGTGCATCAGCTCATGAACGATGATCTCTTCAAAGTTTTCCTCCCGCTTGGGATTTGCAATATTCAGAAGAATGATTGCTTTTCTGTCGGCGCAGTCGATCTTGATGTCGCCGGTTTTCGGCCACGCGGGGTCTTCCACAAATTCAAGGCGGATATCCCACGTGGGTGTAATCCTCAGGTTCCGGATATATTTTTCAAAAAGTGCGGTCAAGGCCTGTTTTTCTACCATGGTATTCCTCCTGAACGTTCAATTTGCTGCATCAAAGCGTAACGGATCAGTCCTCGAACCATGCCACGGCGCGGATGGGCGAACCATCGCAGTTTTCGAGCTTGAGCGGGAAGCAGCTGAACGAAAACAACCCCTTGCCGCATTTGTCGAGGTTCTTGAGGTTTTCGATGTTGACGATGTCCTTATTTTGGAAGAGCTTTTTGTGGCGTGTCAGGTTTTCGTCTGCGATGGGGTCGAGGCCGATGACGTCGAAGCCGATGCCCTTGTAGTCGCCCGCGATGATGTAATCCATCGCCGCATCATCAAGGCAGGGATAGTCGCCAAAGTAGGCATCCGTCCCCCAGCGCTTGTCCCAGCCGAGGTGGAAGAGCAGAAAATCGGCATTTTCCGCGTCTTTGCCGTATTGCAGGATGCGCTCGAGCGTGATGGTCTTGCCCTCGTTCAAGTCGCTGCACTCGATAACGAGCGCCTTGCCGATGAACTGCGAGGCGGGGAACGCGTCGAGCGTCGTGCGGCCGGCGAACAGATGCGCGGGCGGGTCCATGTGTGTGCCCGTGTGGGTGTACATGGTCAGCTTCGTCTCCTTAAAGCCGTCCTTTTCATAGGTGTTCGCGCCGGCGAAAATGGGTGTCTCCGTGCCGGGATAGACCGGCATATTTTCAGCGATGGTGTGGGTCAGGTCAAGCACGCGCATGGGAACATCTTCCTTTCTGTTGAAATCAAAATCAGAACACGAACTGCACCAGCAGCATATAGCACACCGTGCCGCCTGCGATGGAGAGCAGCATTTGTCTCTTCCACAGGTGCAGGCTGATCGTCACGGCGATGGCGATGAGCTCGGGCAGGCCATAGGCAAAGTGCAGCACGTCAACATTGCGTAGGCAGTAGACGACGAGCATGCCGAAGATCGCGCCCGGCAGTGCTGAGCCGAGGTATTGGATGTACTTGGGCGTCGGCTTTTTCGGGTTGAAGACCAGAAACGGCAGGAAGCGCGTGAGCATCGTGCCGAGCGCGCAGAGGATGATGGTGATGGCCTGTTGTAAGATCGTCATTTTACCGCCTCCTGCGTCTTGGCTTCGACGGGCTTTCTCAGCGCGGTCAGCGCGACGAGGATGCAGATCATCGTGGGAATGAGGAAGTTGTCCGCACCGAAAATGAGCAGACACGCAACACTTGCGATAAGACCGATCCACGCGCTGAAATGGTGCTTTTCTTTGAGCCACTGGTCCATGAAGATGACCACAAACATCGCCGTCATCACAAAGTCGAGCCCCTCGGTATTGAAGCGCAGAAGCCCGCCGAGGATGCCGCCGAGCGTTGCGCCCAGGAACCAGTAAAATTCATCGAGCAGCGAGACGAAGAAGTAGAACCAGCCGCGGTCCACGCCCTCGGGGATCTCCGCCGTATAGTTGACGCTGAACGTCTCGTCGCACATCGCGTAGATGAGGTAGGGCTTTTTCCAGCCCGTGCCCTTGTACTTGTCGAGCATCGAAATACCGTAAAACAGGTGGCGCGCCTGGATCATCACCGCCGTCAGGAAGACCTGCACCGGCGCAAACGGCGCGAGCAGCATGCTCGTCGCGACAAATTCAAGGCTGCCGCCGAAGATGACGACGCTCATGATCATCGGATACCAGAAGCTAAAGCCCGACGTGCGCATATAGACGCCATAGGTCATGCCGAGAAATAAAAAGCCTGCGAAGATCGGGATGGTGTGCGGAAACGCGGCCTTCAGTGCCGCAACTGCGGGTGATTTGCTGTGCATGGGAACGGGAAACCTCCTTGTGGTGATGAAACGAAGCAGAAATGCGCCGGTTATTTTTGCGCCCGGTGCATAAACTGACCTGAGGTGATACGATGTCCTGTCAGGACGCGCTGCCCGCCGCCGTCAGCGCCGCCGCGGCGGCCATGGCGCAGGGAAAGAGCGATGAAGAGGTCGCGCTGCTCGCCGCCATCTTTACGCAGTTGGGCGACAGCCTTGCGATGATCGTCGTTCTGCGCGCGTGCGAAAAAAGCGGCGGCAGCGAGGCGGAATAAGGGAATCAGTCCTTGGCCGCCTCTTCTTTGTCTTCGTCCTTTTTGCCGCCCAGGGTGATGAACACGCCCGCGACCAGCGTGATGGCCGAGCCGAGCAGGATGCGCGGCGTGAGCGTTTCATTTAAGAAGAGAATGCCGACAAAAATGCTCGTGATCGGCTCAAACGTACTCAAAATCGCTGCGCGCTGTGCGCCGATGAGGAACGTGCCCTTCTGGAAGAGCATGACCGCGCCGATGCAGATCGTCAGCGAAAAGGCGAGCGCCGCGAGCCATCCGGCGAGGGTCTGCGGCAGACAGAGCTGGTGCGAGAAGAGACAGAGAAAGAACATGCAGACCGCACTGATGAGCGCCATGTAGAAGGTCATACGAAAGCCCATGACCTCGCGGTGGCGGAAATGCGCTAAAAGCAGAATGTAGACGGCGTAGGTCACGCCGGACGTCAGCGCCAGCGCGACACCGAGCGGATCGACTGCACCGCTTGGGTCGATGAGAAGCAGAATGCCGAGGGAGCACAGGACCGCGCAGGAAAGCGCTTTTTTCTGCACCCGTTCGCGCAGCACCAGGCCGCCGAGCACCACGATGACGGGATAGGCGAAGTGGAATACCGTCGCCATGCCGGAGGCAAGATAGCAATACGAGCTGAACAGCAGGATCGGCGTGATACAGCAGCCGAAAAAGCCGGTCAGGCTGGTCTCGAGCAGCGCGCCGCGGCTGATGCGCAGCCCGCCCTGCTTTTGGCACAGCAGTGCGAGGACCGGGAGCGAGAGAAGATTGCGCAGAAACACCAGCGACATCGGCGTCACGCCCTGCGCGTAGAGAAAATTCGCGCCCAGCGGCATACAGCCGAAGATGACGGCGCTCAGGATCACGCAGAGATAGCCGAGCCACGGCGTTCGACGTTCCATGATTCTCCCCTCCTTTATATGAATAAAGTGAATGCATTTATCATACGCGCGCTTTTCCTTCCGGTCAAGTGGGGAAAAGAAAAAACACCGCGTTGACAAATATTCTCGCGGCTGATATGCTGTGATATCATCAGAAAAAGAGAGGAAAGCTGTCATGTTTCTCTTTTATGTAAACCCGATATTGATCGCTGCGGCAGTCATTCCGGCCATTGTCCTGCTGCGCTTTGTCTACAAGGAGGACCGGCTCGACAAAGAGTCGCCGGGGCTGCTGCTCTCGCTCGTGATTTTCGGCATTCTATCGACATTTGCTGCCATCGTGACCGAGCAGATCGGCGAGGCGATCTTGGGCATTCTCCTGCCGCAGAGTTCGACCGCCTACAACGTGCTGCTCTACTTCGTTGTGGTCGCGCTGTCGGAAGAGGGCTTTAAGTACCTGCTGCTCAAGAAGCGCACGTGGTATTCAAGCGAATTCAACTGCCAGTTCGACGGCGTGGTCTACGCCGTGTTCGTCGCGCTCGGCTTTGCCCTGTGGGAGAATATCAGCTATGTGCTGATGTACGGTCTCGGCACGGCGGCCATCCGCGCGGTCACGGCCGTGCCGGGGCACGCGTGCTTCGGTGTGTTCATGGGCGCTTTCTACGGCCTTGCCAAGCGCTACGACAACTTTGGCGACGAGTACCGCAGCCGCCGCTGCCGCCGCCTTGCCGTGCTCGTGCCGGTGCTGCTGCACGGCACGTACGATTTCATCGCAACGTATGAGTACGACGGCTATGCATGGATCTTCGTTGTGTTCGTTGTGCTGCTCTTCGCCGCGGCGTACCGCAGGATCAAAAAGCTCTCGCGCGACGACCGCTTTATCGACGACAGCGACTACTACCACTATGACGGCCCCGAGTTCTGAAGAATGAAAAAAGCGCCCGCTCACCGAGCGGGCGCTTTTTCTATTTGAAAGTTATAATTCCATTTCGTACAGCTCGTCGCCGGCCTTGTGGAATCCGGCGCGCTCGAACATCCGCTGCGACTGCGCATTGAACGAGTAGATCTCCGCGTGCAGTTTGGGGATGTGCTGTTCCCTCGCGAGCTTTTGAATTTCGCCGATGACGTGCCTGCCGATGTGCTTGTTCTGGAAGCTCTTCGCCACGACGATGTTGATCTCGCCGTCCGGATGCAGGCAGACGTCGCCGCACAGGCGGCCACGGTACTTGATGTAAAAAAGACTGCCGCGCGCGTTGAGATAGCGGTACATCGCCTTGAGCAGTTTCAGGTCGTACACACTGTCGCGGTTGTCGACCTGCTTGCACACATCCGCATCCTGATACCACGGAAGCGACGCTTTGTAGTTGGGATCATACGGGACGAGAGTGATCTCGCCGTCGACAATTCTGCGTTCCATGACAGACCTCTCTTACATGATGACTTTCGGCGGAAACGGGCTCAGATGTGCGCGATGCAGTCGTACGCGATACGCTCTCCGCCGTCGACGGCACCGTGGATGACGCCGCAGCGCCGGAAGCCATACGCTTCTAAAAGCCGCTGCATCGGGCGGTTATCCGCGTGCGTGTCGGCGCGCAGATAGCCGATCTGCGCGGTGCAGAAGTCAAAGCAGGCTCTCGACACGCCACGCGCTTTCCCGTTGGAGGCGAGACGGTGGATCGTGCCGTAGGGTTGATCGAGATGCCACGCGCCGTCTTCGATGACGCGGTAGCTCTCGTCCTCGCCGAGAAAGAGGGCGAATGTGCCGACGATCTCGCCATTTTCAAGCATCACATAGCTGCTGCCGCATGCGATATCATAGGTGACGATGCTGCGGTCTGGGTACTCGTCGCCCCATTGCGAGGCATTGCCGTTTGCGCGCATGTAGCGCTTTGCGGCGGCGAAGACGTCCAGCACCGTGTCGACGTCCTGCAAGGTGGTTTTGCGAATTTCCATTTTAGCCCTTGTGCTGCTCGAACCAGCCGGTGATCTCGTTTAAGCGGCGGATGCGATGCTTGGGCTTGCCGCTGCGGGAGAGCTCGTGGTTCTCGCCGCGGAAGAGCACAAGGCGGCTCTCGACACCGTGCGCGATCAGCGCAGAGTACATCTGATAGCCCTGATCGACGGGGCAGCGGTAGTCCTCGAGCGAGTGGAGAAAGAGCGTCGGCGTTTTGACCTTGTCGGCGTACTTCATGGGGCTGTGCCACCAGAATTTTTCGACATCCGGCCAGATGGTCGAGCCGCACTGGTCTTCGGAGAAGTCGGGGCCGATGTCGGACACGCCGTAGAAGCTCGTCCAGTTCGAGATCGAGCGCTGGCTGGCGCAGGCGCGGAAGCGGTCGGTGTGGCCGATGATCCAGTTGGTCATAAAGCCGCCGTAGGAGCCGCCGGTTTCGAAGAGGTTATCTGCGTCCATCTCGGGATACTTTGCGAGCGCCGCGTCGCAGAACGCCATCAGATCATCGAAGTCGACCGTGCCGTACTTGCCGCGGATATCCATGAACGCGCCGCGGCCGTCGGAGCCGGTGGGATTGCAGAAGATGACGAAATAGCCACTGCTCGCCCAGTACTGCATCTCGTGATAGAACACGGGACCGTAGACGGTCTTGGGACCGCCGTGAATATCGAAGATGACGGGGTACTTTTTGCCCGCTTCGAAGTCCATCGGCTTTAGGATAAAGCCGTGCACCTCGTGGTCGCCCGCGGTGAGGTTGAGGGGGTCAGGCTGGGCAACGTATTTGCCGCGCAGCATTGCGTCGTTGAAGTGCGTGACGCGGCGGCCCGTCTCGTCGTAGAGCTCCTGCGGCTTCATATCCCAGAGCGCGCAGAGGAGCATTTTGCCGTTTTTGCGGTCAAAGCAGTCGACGCTGCCGTCGCGCACGAGGACGGGGGAGACGGTGCCGTCTTCGAGCTTGTAGAGTCCCGCGCCGTCGAAGCGCGTCGAGATGAAGTACAGCACGTCGCCGTCCATCTTGAACGCCTGACCGCCGCCGTGGCGGACGTCGCAGCCGACGGAAGAACCGATGGCCTCGCCGTAGACGGCGTAGGGCGTGACGGCAAGCGTCTCGTAGTCGAGCTTGTAAAAGTCGCAGTCCGTGTTCATGCCGAACTTGCCGTCCGCGGCCATGACGAGCAGGAAGGACTTGCCGAGCGCGTATGTCGCGATGACGAAGTCGGGGCGACTCTTGACGACGAGCTCCTGACGGCGCGAGGCAAGGTCGATGCGGTAAAGGTCCTGACCGCCGAAGTGCGCGGGGCGGGGGACGGAGACGTCGAGAAGACTGAAATAGACGGTCTTCTGATCCTCCGCGAGCTGGACATCGGAGACGTTGAAGCCCGCATCCGTCAGGCGGGTGAGGGACTTTTTCTTCGCATCGTAGTAGAAGAGACTTTCATACGCGCCGCGCGTGTATGTGCCGCCGTTCCACCACCAGGGTAGCTGAGAGATGACCTCGTAATCCTCGTTTTCCTTTTTGTCGTCAAAGTAGGCTTTCACGAGTTTCCTGTCGCCTTTATAGAGGTCCTCAAAGCCGGGAAAGGTCGAGCCGACGACAAGCAGGTCGCCGTTTTTGAGAGGGAAGACCTGCGAGACGGGGATGGGAAACGTGTAGGCAAGATCGGCCTCGCCGCCGTCGAGTGCGATCTTGTAGAAGCGGCTCGTGAGAGATGGTTCCTTTACCTCCTCACGGTCGCCCGCGAAAAGAACCGTGTTTTCATCCAAGTAGCAGAACGAGGATTCCTTGCCGCCGCCGGTCAGCGCGCGGACGCGGCCGCCTTTTAAAAGATAGAGGCGGGATTCGTAGCAATTTTTTTCTTTTTTCGCCTGACTCACGGTGAAGCAGGCGCTTGTCCCCTCGGGGGAGAATGTCACGTTCGCAAGTGAGCGGACGGCGCAGAAATCGTCAATGGCGATGGGCTTCATGGGAAAACTCCTTTCATCCGTCTGCGCGCAGAGCGGCGCAAAATCACGCAAGCATCATACCACAGCGACAAATATATTGCAATCCGCGGCAAAATCCGTCGAAGCGCACAAAAAAACATCTGCGGAAACCGCAGATGTTCACAAAAAATGCCTTGACTTTTCTGTACCCATTTGGTAAAATAAAGCGCTTATAAACGGGAAAGGGCGAGGAAAATTCCCCACCCATTACCGAGAGAATAGCATACCGCGGCAAAAAAAGCAAGATGCAGTTCGCTTTGTTTTACAACAAAGCCGGGTGTGTCGAACTGGATAGAGCCGCCGCAATACATTCCTTCAAGCGGACAGGGCTTGAAGAAAAGAAAGGCGTGAAGAGCAAAATGGCCAAAGACAAGATGTATGGCAAAACCCTTCGCAAGAATTTCGCCCGACACGAGGAGATCGTGGAGATGCCGAACCTGCTGGCGCTTCAGAAGAAGTCCTACCAGTGGTTCCTCGATACGGGGCTGCGCGAAGTCTTTTCCGACGTCGCCTCGATCTCGAACTACGCGGGCAACCTGGAGCTGAGCTTCATCGACTACAAGATGGACGAAGCGCCCAAGTACGACGTGCTCGAGTGCAAGGCGCGCGACGCGACGTATGCCGCCCCCCTGAAGGTGAGTGTGCGCCTCTACAACAAGGAGACCGGCGAGATCAAGGAGCAGGAGATCTTCATGGGCGACTTCCCGCTCATGACCGAGTCCGGCACGTTCGTCATCAACGGCGCCGAGCGCGTGGTGGTTTCCCAGCTCGTCCGTTCCCCCGGCATTTACTACGGCAAGGAGATCGACCTCAAGACCGACCTCCCGCTGCTGACGTCCACCGTCATCCCGTACCGCGGCGCATGGCTCGAATACGAGACCGACGCCAATGAGATGTTCTGGGTGCGCATCGACAAAAACCGCAAGATCCCCATCACCGAGCTGGTGCGCGCCATCGGCTTCAAGACCGACGCTGAGATCCTCGAGCTGTTCGGCGATGACGACCGCGTGGCCGTCACGCTCGAAAAAGACGCCTGCAAGACCTACGAAGAGGCGATGCTCGAGATCTACCGCAAGCTGCGCCCGGGCGAGCCGCCCACGGTCGAGGCCTGCGAGACCCTCATCAACAACCTCTTCTTCGACCCGCGCCGCTATGACCTGTCCATGGTCGGCCGCTACAAGTACAACAAGAAGCTCTCCCTGTGGGCGCGCATTCGCGGGCAGAAGCTTTCCTTCCCCGTTGCCGACCCGCGCACGGGCGAGATCCTCTTCGACGCAGGCCACATCGTCACCGACGAGGAAGCGCGCGAGATGGATGCCATCGGCGTCAACGATGTGACCATCGAGGTCGATGGCCGTACGATGCGCGTGTTCTCCAACCACATGGTCGATCTTGACCGTTTTGTCGACTTTGACCCCGTGGCCGAGTGCGGCATCAAAGAGCGCGTGCGCGAGAGCGTGCTCAAGGAGCTGCTCGAGCAGTACAGCGGCGAGGAGCTCAAAGAAGCTATCCGCGACAACGCCGACCGCCTCGTCCCCAAGCACATTCTGATCGACGATATCCTCGCCTCCATCAACTACATGAACGCGCTGGCGCACGGCATCGTCTATAAGGACGATATCGACCACCTCGGCAACCGCCGTCTGCGCTGCGTGGGCGAGCTGCTGCAGAATCAGTTCCGCATCGGCTTTTCCCGTATGGAGCGCGTCATTCGCGAGCGCATGACGATCCAGGATCTCGACATCGTCACCCCGCAGAGCCTCATCAACATCCGCCCCGTCACCGCGGCGATCAAGGAGTTCTTCGGATCGAGCCCTCTGTCCCAGTTCATGGATCAGACGAACCCGCTCGCCGAGCTGACGCACAAGCGCCGTCTGTCCGCTCTGGGCCCCGGCGGCCTTTCCCGCGAGCGCGCGAACATGGAAGTGCGAGACGTGCACTACAGCCACTATGGCCGTATGTGCCCGATCGAGACGCCGGAAGGTCCGAACATCGGCCTGATCTCCTACCTCGCGACCTACGCCCGCATCAATGAGTACGGCTTTATCGAAGCGCCGTTCCGCAAGGTCGACCACGAGACCTGCCGCGTGACCGACGAGATCGAATACATGACCGCAGACGTCGAGGACCAGTACATCGTCGGTCAGGCTGCCGAGCCTGTCGATGAAAACGGCTGTCTCGTCAACCAGCGTATCACCTGCCGCCACCGCGACGAGATCGTCGAGGTCGACCGTGACCGCGTCGACTATATCGATATCTCCCCGCGTATGATGGTCTCCATCGCGACGGCGATGATCCCGTTCCTGCCGAACGACGACGCGAACCGCGCCCTGATGGGCGCGAACATGCAGCGCCAGGCCGTTCCTCTGCTCCGCCCCGAGGCGCCGATCGTCGGCACCGGTATGGAGCATAAGATCTGCATGGATTCCGAGGTCGTCATCCTCGCCGAGGGCGACGGCATCGTCACCAAGATGGACGCGCGCGCCATCACTGTCGCCTACGACAACGGTGAGACGAAGGAATACAAGCTCACGAAGTTCCTGCGCTCCAACCACGGCACGTGCATCAACCAGCATCCGATCGTCGACGTCGGCGAGCGCGTGCATGGCCGCCGCCTGAACGAGAACGGCGTGTGGGAAGATCCCACCGTCCTTGCCGACGGCCCCGCGACCGATCAGGGCGAGATCGCTCTGGGCCGCAACATCCTCGTCGGCTTCATGACCTGGGAAGGCTACAACTACGAAGACGCCGTTCTTCTGAACGAGCGCCTTGTCCGCGAGGACTATTACACCTCCATCCACCTCGAAGAGTACGAGCTTGACGCACGCGATACCAAGCTTGGCCCCGAAGAGATCACCCGCGACATCCCCAACGTCGGCGAAGACGCACTCAAGGACCTTGACGAGCGCGGCATTATCCGCATCGGCGCGGAGGTCCACGCCGGCGACATCCTCGTCGGTAAGGTCACGCCCAAGGGCGAGACCGACCTGACTGCGGAAGAGCGCCTGCTGCGCGCCATCTTCGGTGAAAAGGCGCGCGAAGTGCGCGACACCTCCCTTAAGGTGCCCCACGGCGAGAGCGGTATCGTCGTCGACGCCAAGGTCTTCTCCCGCGAGGCGGGCGACGAGCTCGGCCCCGGCGTGAACATGGTCGTGCGCGTTTACATCGCGCAGCGCCGCAAGATCCAGCCGGGCGACAAGATGGCCGGTCGTCACGGCAACAAGGGCGTTGTTTCCCGCATTCTGCCGCAGGAGGATATGCCCTTCATGCCCGACGGTACGCCGCTCGATATCGTGCTGAACCCGCTGGGCGTTCCGTCCCGTATGAATATCGGTCAGGTGCTCGAGGTCCATCTGGGCTACGCGGCCAAGACCCTCGGCTACAAGGTCGCGACCCCGATCTTCGACGGCGCGAGCTACGAGGACATCCGCGAGGAGCTCATCAAGGCCGGTCTCGACCCCGAGGGCAAGAGCTGGCTGTACGACGGCCGCACCGGCGAGCGCTTCGACAACAAGGTCACCGTCGGTTACGTGTACTTCCTCAAGCTGCACCACCTGGTCGACGATAAGATCCACGCCCGTTCCACCGGTCCGTACTCCCTTGTCACGCAGCAGCCGCTCGGCGGCAAGGCGCAGTTCGGCGGCCAGCGCTTCGGCGAAATGGAAGTTTGGGCCCTCGAGGCCTACGGCGCGGCTTACACCCTGCAGGAGATCCTGACGGTCAAGTCCGACGACGTGACCGGCCGTGTGCGCACCTACGAGTCCATCGTCAAGGGCCACAACATCCCGCAGCCCGGCGTGCCCGAGTCGTTCAAGGTCCTTGTCAAGGAACTCCAGGCCCTGTGCCTCGATGTTCAGGTCCTCGACCGCGACGGCAACCAGATCGAGCTCAAGGAGGACGAAGACGCGATGGATACGTTCAACCTCGCCCGCATGGACGCCGAGGATGAGCGCCACCGCAGCAACCCATTCGCCGATGAAGCCGAGCTTGAGGACGCAGGCTTTGAATATGTCGCTGATGATGAAGTCAACGCCGACTTTGCCGGCGACGATCAGGAAGACTGAGAAAAGGAGGAGCATATAGAAAATGAGTTACGCAACGTTTGACGCGATCAAAATCGGCATCGCTTCTCCGGAGATGATCCGTGAATGGTCTTACGGCGAGGTCAAAAAGCCCGAGACCATCAACTACCGCACCCTCAAGCCCGAGCGCGACGGCCTGTTCTGCGAGCGCATCTTTGGCCCCACGAAGGACTGGGAGTGCCACTGCGGCAAGTATAAGAAGATCCGCTACAAGGGCAAGATCTGCGACCGCTGCGGCGTGGAAGTCACGCGCGCCAAGGTCCGCCGCGAGCGCATGGGCCACATCGAGCTCGCCACGCCCGTTTCCCACATCTGGTATTTCAAGGGCATTCCGTCCCGCATGGGCCTGCTGCTCGACATCAGCCCCCGCATCCTGGAAAAGGTGCTGTATTTCGCCGCTTATATCGTCACCGATCCCGGTGAGACCCCGCTGATGCGCAACCAGATCCTCTCGGAGAAGGAATACCGCGATATGCGCGAGAAGTATGAGGACGATTTCGACGCCGGTATGGGCGCCGAGGCCGTCAAGAAGCTCCTCCAGCAGATCGACCTCGAATCCTTGTCCGAGCAGCTCCACGCCGAACTCAAGAGCGCGAGCGGCCAGAAGAAGGCCCGTATCGTCAAGCGCCTTGAGGTCGTGGATGCGTTCCGCATCTCCGGCAACAAGCCCGAGTGGATGATCATCGACGTGCTGCCCGTCATCCCGCCCGAGATCCGCCCGATGGTCCAGCTCGACGGCGGCCGCTTCGCGACCTCCGACTTAAACGACCTCTACCGCCGCGTCATCAACCGCAACAACCGCTTGAAGCGCCTCATTCAGCTCAACGCGCCCGACATCATCGTGCGCAACGAGAAGCGCATGCTGCAGGAAGCGGTCGACGCGCTGATCGACAACGGCCGCCGCGGCCGCGCCGTTACCGGCGCGAACAACCGCGCACTCAAGTCCCTTTCCGACATGCTCAAGGGTAAGCAGGGCCGCTTCCGTCAGAACCTGCTCGGCAAGCGTGTCGACTACTCCGGCCGTAGCGTTATCTGCGTCGGCCCTGAGCTGAAGATCTACCAGTGCGGTGTGCCGAAGGAAATGGCACTCGAGCTGTTCCGCCCCTTCATTATGAAGAAGCTCGTCGAGGACGGCGCCGCCAACAACATCAAGTCCGCCAAGAAGATGGTCGATAAGGGCCGCACCGAGGTCTGGGACGCGCTCGACGTCGTCATCAAGGATCACCCCGTCATGCTCAACCGCGCGCCGACGCTCCACCGTCTCGGTATTCAGGCGTTCGAGCCGGTGCTGGTCGAGGGCCGCGCCCTCAAGCTCCATCCGCTGAACTGCACGGCGTTCAACGCGGACTTCGACGGCGACCAGATGGCTATTCACGTGCCCCTGTCTGCCGAGGCGCAGGCCGAGGCTCGTATCCTGATGCTCTCTGCCAACAACCTGCTGCGTCCTCAGGACGGCGGCCCTGTCACGGTGCCGACGCAGGATATGGTTCTGGGCTCCTACTACCTCACGTTCGAGCGCTTTGAAAACGGCGTTTCCCAGATGGATAACGACGAGTTCTGGCCGCAGGACATTGACTTTGCCCTTGCCGGCAAGCGCTACGACGAGCTGACCGACGAAGAGAAGGCCAGCGTGAATCTGCACGTTTACCGCGACGAGGACGAGGCCATGCTCGCCTACAACGACCACCTCATCGGTATCCACCAGCCCATCCTTGTCCGCACGGTCAAGCAGATGCCGGACGGCACTATGGGCAGCAAGGTCGTGCGCGTCACCATCGGCCGCATCATCTTCAACCGCAACATCCCGCAGGACCTTGGCTTTGTCAAGCGCGTGGATGAAAACGGCGAGCCGACCGAAAACTACTTCGACTATGAGATCACCGAGGTCTGCGGCAAGAAGCTGCTCGGCAAGATCGTCGACCGCACGATCAAGCTGCACAACTTCACCATCGCGGCCGAAGTGCTCGATAACATCAAGGCCACGGGCTACAAGTTCTCCACCCGTGCGGCCATCAGTATCTCCGTTGCGGATATGACCATTCCGCCGGCAAAGTACACCCTTATTGCCGAGACCGAGCAGCGCGTCGTCGACATTGAAGACCAGTTCAAGATGGGCTTCATGACCGAGGATGAGCGCTACCGCGCCGTCGTCAAGGAGTGGGAAAAGACCACCGCGGACGTCACCGACGCCCTGCAGAAGAACATGGACCGCTACAACCCCATCTTCATGATGGCGGACTCCGGCGCCCGTGGTTCGATGAAGCAGATCCGTCAGCTGACCGGTATGCGCGGCCTGATGGCCAACACCGCCGGTAAGACGATCGAGATCCCGGTCAAGGCAAACTTCCGCGAAGGTCTGTCCGTCCTTGAATACTTCACCTCCTCCCGAGGCGCCCGTAAGGGCCTTGCCGATACGGCTCTTCGTACGGCAGACTCCGGTTACCTGACCCGCCGAATGGTCGACGTCTGCCAGGATGTCATCATCCGCTCCGACGACTGCGGCGCGACCCGCGGCATCACGATCAGCGAGATCAGCGAGAACGGCCAGGTCATCGAAAAGTTCTCCGAGCGCGTCAACGGCCGCTATCCGGTCCACGACGTGATGAAGCCCGGCACGGACGAGGTCCTCATTTCCAAGGATCACATGATGACCCCCGAGGATGCCGACCTCATGGAGAAGTTCGATATCCACTCCGTCGAGATCCGCACGGTGCTTACGTGCAAGGCCCACAGCGGCGTTTGCGCGAAGTGCTACGGCATGAACCTTGCCACGAGCAAGCCCGTCGGCCCCGGCGAGGCGGTCGGTATCATCGCGGCCCAGTCCATCGGCGAGCCCGGTACGCAGCTGACGATGCGAACCTTCCACACCGGCGGCGTTGCGGGCGGCGATATCACCCAGGGTCTTCCGCGAGTCGAGGAACTGTTTGAGGCGCGCCGTCCCAAGAAGATGGCGACCCTCGCCGAGATCGGCGGTAAGGTCCGCTTCGAAGAGGCGACCAAGGGCAGCCTGCTCAACATCATCGTCACCGCGGACGACGGCGACAACCGCATCTACTCGGTGCCGCACACCGGCCTTCGCGTGAACGACGGCGACGTCATCGCCAAGGGCACGCAGCTGCAGGACGGCGCGCTGTCCCCGCACGATATCCTGCGCATCCGCGGCACGTCCGCCGTTCATGACTACCTCATTCAGGAAGTTTTGAAGGTTTACCGTCAGCAGGGCGTTGACATCAACGATAAGCATATCGAGGTCATCGTCCGCCAGATGATGCGCAAGGTGCGCGTCGAGGAGTCCGGCGATACGAACCTGCTCTCCGGCTCCATGGTCGATCTGCTTGAGTATGAGGATGCCAACGAGGAGATCCGCGCGCGCAATGCCGCGGGCGAGGTCAACGCCGAGACCGGCGAGCCGCTGCAGGAAGCCATTGCCACGCAGCTGCTCATGGGTATCACGAAGGCCTCTCTTGCGACCGACAGCTGGATGTCCGCCGCGTCCTTCCAGGAGACCACAAAGGTCCTGACTGAAGCCGCCATCAAGGGTAAGGTCGACCACCTTGTTGGTCTGAAGGAGAACGTCATCATCGGTAAGCTCATCCCCGCCGGTGCAGGCCTGAACGCCTACCGCGAGTTTGCCGAGGAGATCGTTCCCGAGCCTGAGAAGCCCGAGGAAGAGCCGCACGAGCCGCGCATCATCACGAATGCCGTCGAAGTGTGAGTTAAGACCTCACGTATTGAATAGGTAAAAAGAGACGCGGAAAATTCCGCGTCTCTTTTTTGCCATTTTGGCGGAAAAAGGGAGAGTTTGACAGCCTCTTTTCAAAAGTTTGACGCGCCGGCGCGGAACGCACAAAAAAATTCGGGAAAAGCCCGTCGTTTCAGCGATTATTTTGTGTAGGCAGCCATAAAAAACGCTTGACGGCTTGTGTGCCTCATGGTATAATTTCAACTTGCGTGGGTATGTCCCACGGAATTTGTCATACCGTCAGGAGGGACCTGCCGTGACGCCGGATCTGTCCACTTGCCGCAAGGTAGCGGGCATCAAGCAGACGATGCGTGCACTGCGGGAACACCGCGCGGAAAAGCTGTATATCGCCTGCGATGCAGACCCAGCCGTGCTTGCGCCGATCGAAGCGCTCGCACGCGAAGAGAACATCGAGATCGACGATCGCGCCACGATGGCGCAGCTTGGCCACAGCGCGGGCATCGCCGTTGGTGCGGCGGTGATCGCCGTTCTGAGAAATTAAGGTTTTTTCGGGATATTTTACCGATATCCTGTAAAAAATATATATCACATCATTTCAGGAAAGGAGAAACAAGAATGCCTACTTTTAACCAGTTGGTTCGCAAGGGCAGACAGCAGTCGACTTACAAGTCCAACTCCCCGGCTCTGCAGTATGGTCTTAACACGCTGAAGAACAAGGAGACCGACCTCGCCTCTCCCCAGAAGCGTGGCGTTTGCACCGCAGTTCGTACTGCGACCCCGAAGAAGCCGAACTCCGCTCTTCGTAAGATCGCCCGTGTCCGCCTCACCAATGGCTATGAGGTCACCGCTTACATCCCCGGCGTCGGTCATTCCCTGCAGGAGCACTCTGTGGTCATGATCCGCGGCGGCCGTGTGAAGGACCTCCCTGGTGTGCGTTACCACATCATCCGCGGCACTCTGGACGCTCAGGGCGTGCAGGGCCGTATGCAGTCCCGTTCCAAGTACGGCGCCAAGCGCCCGAAGCAGAAGTAAGGCTGCGACCTTGAAATGAGCTTTGCCGAAAAGGTTTGATATATATTTTTGTGTCATTCACCTCTTTGGCAGGCCGGAACACGATGGGGGAGAGCCCCATTCGCGAGTACCTATGATTTCTAAATTATAAGAAGGAGGGAAGCAAAGTGCCCAGAAGAGGTAATGTTCCCAAGAGAGAAGTTCTGCCCGATCCTATGTACAACAGCGTCCTGGTGACCAAGCTCGTCAACAGCGTGATGCTCGACGGCAAGAAGGGCGTCGCCCAGAAGGTCGTCTACAGCGCGTTCGACATGATCAAGGACAAGACCGGCAACGAGCCTCTCGATGTTTTCAACCAGGCCATGGAGAATATCATGCCCAGCCTGGAGACCAAGTCCCGCCGCGTCGGCGGTGCCACCTATCAGGTGCCGATGGAGGTCCGTCCCGCCCGTCGTCAGACCCTCGGTCTGCGTTGGCTGACGGCCTATGCCCGTGCCCGTGGTGAGCGCACCATGGCCGAGCGCCTGGCTGGCGAGATCATGGATGCTGCCAACAACAGCGGCAGCGCCGTGAAGAAACGCGAAGATACCCACAAGATGGCCGAATCCAACAAGGCATTCGCCCACTTCCGCTGGTAACGGAGGAACGAGAGAATTATGGCAAGAAAAGTCTCTCTGGAAAACACCAGAAATATCGGCATCATGGCCCATATCGACGCTGGCAAGACCACGACTACCGAGCGTATTCTGTACTACACCGGCGTCAACTACAAGATCGGCGAGACCCACGACGGTACCGCCACGATGGACTGGATGGCTCAGGAACAGGAGCGTGGTATCACCATCACCTCCGCTGCCACCACCTGCTACTGGAAGGGCAGCAAGAATCAGTTCCCGCAGACCCGCTTGAACATCATCGACACCCCGGGCCACGTCGACTTCACCGTTGAGGTCGAGCGCTCCCTGCGCGTTCTGGACGGCTCTGTGACCGTTCTCTGCGCCAAGGGCGGCGTTGAGCCCCAGTCTGAGACTGTGTGGCGTCAGGCCGATAACTACAAGGTCCCCCGCATGATCTACGTCAACAAGATGGATATCATGGGCGCGGACTTCTACAACGTTCTGCACATGATCCACGACCGTCTCAAGTGCAACGCTGTCCCCATCCAGCTGCCGATCGGCTCTGAAGATACCTTCAAGGGCATCATCGACCTGGTGGAGATGGACGCTGATATCTACTACGACGAGCTCGGCAAGGACATGCGCGTCGAGGAGATCCCCGAGGACATGCTCGAGCTCGCTCAGGAGTATCGCACCAAGCTCATTGACGCTTGCGCTGACCTGAACGACGAGATCATGGAGCTGGCGCTCGAAGAGAAGCCCGTTCCTCAGGATCTCATCCGCAAGACCATCCGTCAGGCCACCATTGATAATAAGATGGTTCCTGTCACCTGCGGTACCTCTTACAAGAACAAGGGCGTTCAGAAGCTGCTGGACGCGATCGTCGACTACATGCCGTCCCCCGTGGATATCCCCGCGATCGACGGTGTGAACCCCGATACCGGTGAGGAAGATGTCCGTCACGCGGACGATAACGCTCCGTTCTCCGGTCTCGCGTTCAAGATCGCGACCGACCCGTTCGTCGGCCGTCTGTCCTTCGTTCGCGTGTACTCCGGTATTCTGAATACCGGTACCGCCGTTCTCAACTCCACCAAGCATCAGAGAGAGCGCATCGGCCGCATCCTGCAGATGCACGCCAACCACCGCGAGGATATCGAGTGCTGCTACGCCGGCGACATCTGCGCCGTCATCGGCCTCAAGAACACCACCACCGGTGATACGCTCTGCGATGAAAAGGCTCCGATCATCCTGGAGTCCATGGAATTCCCCGAGCCCGTGATCCGCGTCGCCATCGAGCCCAAGACCAAGGCCGGTCAGGAGAAGATGGGCATCGCGCTGATGAAGCTGGCTGAGGAAGACCCGACCTTCAAGACCTACACCGATGAAGAGACCGGTCAGACCATCATCGCCGGTATGGGTGAGCTCCATCTGGAGATCATTGTCGACCGCCTGCTCCGTGAGTACAAGGTCGAGGCGAATGTCGGCGCTCCTCAGGTCGCCTACAAGGAGACCATCACCAAGGCTGTCGATCAGGATACCAAGTACGCCCGTCAGAGCGGTGGTAAGGGTCAGTACGGTCACGTCAAGATCCATGTCGAGCCCAACGAGTCCGGCAAGGGTTACGAGTTTGTCAACGCCCTCGTCGGCGGCGCGATCCCCAAGGAATACGTTCCCGCGATCGATGCCGGTATTCAGGGCGCCATGCTCTCCGGTGTTCTCGCCGGTTACCCGGTCGTCGACGTCAAGGTCACGCTGTACGATGGTTCTTATCACGAGGTCGACTCCTCTGAAATGGCGTTCAAGATCGCCGGCTCCATGGCCTTCAAGGAGGCCTGCCAGAAGGCCGGCCCGACGCTGCTCGAGCCGATCATGAAGGTCTGCGTCATCGTCCCCGACGAGTACATGGGCGACGTGATCGGCGACCTCAACTCCCGCCGTGGTCAGATCCAGGGCTTCGAGGCCCGCAGCGGCGCGCAGCAGATCGACGCTTTCGTTCCTCTGGCTGAGATGTTCGGCTACGCGACTGACCTCCGCTCCTGCACGCAGGGCCGCGGCCAGTACACGATGGAGCCCGCGCATTATATTGAGATCCCGAAGAACATTCAGGAGAAGATCATCAACCAGCGCACGAACCGCGCCTGATAAAAAGGTATTGCAAAATACCGCGTTTTACGGTAAAATACCGGTGTATGTAAATGACACCGGCAAACAACGAAATTTTTTCATAGGAGGATCACTCTAATGGCTAAGCAGAAATTCGAGCGTACCAAGCCCCACGTAAACATTGGTACCATCGGTCATATCGACCATGGTAAGACCACCCTGACCGCCGCGATCACCAAGTTCCTCGCCATGCAGGGCGGTGCTGACTACACCGATTACAGCTCCATCGATAAGGCTCCGGAAGAGCGCGAGCGTGGTATCACCATCAACACCGCTCACGTTGAGTACCAGACCTTCGACCGCGTTGGCCACAACTACAAGACCGGCGAGGACAACGCCCAGATTCAGGGCCGTCACTATGCCCACGTCGACTGCCCGGGCCACGCCGACTATATCAAGAACATGATCACCGGCGCTGCTCAGATGGACGGTGCTATCCTGGTCATCGCCGCTTCCGACGGCCCCATGGCCCAGACTCGTGAGCACCTGCTGCTCGCCCGTCAGGTCAACGTGCCTTCCGTTCTCGTTTTCCTGAACAAGTGCGACCAGGTCGACGATGAAGAGCTGCTCGAGCTCGTCGAGATGGAAGTCCGCGAGATGCTCGACTTCTACAGCTTCCCCGGCGACGAGACCCCGATCATCCGCGGCAGCGCTCTGAACGCCCTGATCTCCGAGTCCAAGGACATCGACGCTCCCGAGTACAAGTGCATGCACGAGCTCATGGACGCTGTTGATACCTGGATCCCCACGCCCGACCGTAAGGCCGACCAGCCGTTCCTGATGCCCGTTGAGGACGTCTTCACGATCTCCGGTCGTGGTACCGTCGCTACCGGCCGTGTTGAGCGTGGCCAGCTGAAGCTCGGCGAGGAAGTCGAGATCATCGGTCTGACCGACGAGCGTCGCAAGACCGTCGTCACCGGTATCGAAATGTTCCACAAGCTGCTCGACTACGCCGAGGCTGGTGATAACATCGGTACCCTGCTCCGTGGTGTTGCCAAGAACGAGATCGAGCGCGGCCAGGTTCTGTCCAAGCCCGGTTCCATTCACCCCCTCACCAAGTTTGTTGGTCAGGTTTACGTCCTGAACAAGGACGAGGGCGGCCGTCACACCCCGTTCTTCAACAACTATCGTCCTCAGTTCTACTTCCGTACCACCGACGTCACCGGCGTCATCACCCTGCCCGAGGGCACTGAGATGTGCATGCCCGGCGATAACGTCGACATGAAGGTCGAGCTGATCACCCCGATCGCTATCGAGAAGGGTCTCCGCTTCGCTATCCGTGAAGGCGGCCGTACCGTTGGTTCCGGCGTCGTCATCGAGACCGAGGCCTAATTGATCCACTGAGGGTCATCCAAAGACTTCAAAAAGCAGCAGGCCGCAAAGGCCTGCTGCTTTTCTATTATCGAAAGTGCAAAGGAAGTGCGAAGCCAGCGGCTTCGCACTTCCTTTATTCATATTTGGCCCAGACCCAGCGGTCAAAATCATCCGCACGGAAGGCGGCGAGCTTTGCCGCATAGTCCGCGCGAATCGCGGTGAAGCGCCGAAGTCCGTCGCTCGTCTGCACCAGCGGGTCGATGCTGCGTTTTTTGGCGGCGATCTTGACGGCGTAAGTACCCTCCGGCTTTTGCGCGCTGGACCGCGTACCGATTATGCGGCGATAATCCTGCCAGCGCGTGGTGAGGACCGGATCAGAGAGGAGCAGGGCGATGACATGAGGTTCGTCGAGGTAGAGATCATCCACCGTCAACACATTGCGCTGCCGTGCCTCACGCAGGAGATCGGCCAATGCCTGCATGCTGAAGCGGTCCTCATCGGAGACAAACCACTCCGACTGCCGCAGCGAGAGCTGGGTAAAGATGTCGCCAATCTCCGCGTGCGCAAAGCAGAGCTCATCGACGTTTTCCTCATTTTTGCCGACAAAGATGTCGTCAAAAATGCGTTTCAGCTCTGCTTTTGGACAGTGGAAGACAAGATGCGCGTTGCCGAGCGTATATTCGAGTCGGTCGGCGGAGAGGCGGGGCGAATCGTTGTCGGCGATGGGATAGCGGTGGTAGTCGTCCACATCGTCGAGCGTCAGGCCGCTTTTATCGAGCAGCGCCATGAGTTCCGGCGATGAGGCGATCATCATGCGTGTGCGGCTTTCGGTCGATTCCTGCCGCATGTGGTCACCGTTCAGAAAGTCGACCACGTGGGCGAACGCGGGCGTCGCAATGTCATGCAGTAGTCCCGCGACAGATTGCTTCAAGTCATGCGTGAAGTGCCAGACGATGGCCGCTGTGCCGAGCGAATGCGTATAGCGCGAATACGGCGCAACGGCGTCGCGGTAGATGGGATAGGCCGTGTATTCGCAGCCGCAGTGCATGCCGACGCGCAAAAGCCGCTGCATCACGGGCGTTTCGGCCATGGCGAGGAGCTCCGGCGGCAGGGAAGCGGTGTAGATATCGGTATACATAATATCCTTTCCAAAAGAAAAGCGCCTTGCCGCGGCAAGGCGCTTTTTTGATTGAATCAGCCGATCTGGCGGGTCTCAACGGTCTCGTCGCACTCGACGCTGTCGATCTGCGCGCCGAGGTTGCGGAGCTTGCCGATGATATCCTCATAGCCGCGCTCGATATAGTGGACGTTCGAGACCTCGCTCGTGCCCTCAGCGGCCAGCGCGGCGATGACCATGGCGGCGCCCGCGCGGAGATCGTAGGCCTGCACGCTCGCAGCGGTCAGGTGGTCGACGCCTTCGATGACGGCGCTGCGGCCCTCGACGCGGATCTGCGCGCCCATGCGCGTCAGTTCGCCGACGTAGCGGTAACGGTTGTCCCACACGCCCTCGGTGACCATGCTCGTCCCCTCGGCAAGGCAGAGGGCAACGGTGATCTGTGGCTGCATATCGGTCGGGAAGCCGGGATAGGGCAGCGTCTTGACGTTGGTGCGGCGAAGCTTGCCCGAGCGGCGCACGAGCAGCGTGTCGTCCTGCTCCTCGACCTGCACGCCCATCTCCTGGAGCTTGGCGGTGATGCAGTCCATGTGCTTGGGGATGATGCCGCGCACGAGGACTTGTCCGCCGCAGGCGGCGACAGCCGCCATGTAGGTGCCCGCCTCGATCTGGTCGGGGATAATGGCATACGTGCCGCCGTGGAGCTTGTCCACGCCGAAAATGCGGATGGTGTCGGTGCCGGCGCCCTTGATGTTCGCGCCCATGGAGTTTAAGAAGTTGGCAAGGTCGACGATATGCGGCTCCTTGGCAGCGTTTTCGATGACGGTGGTGCCGTCGGCGAGCGCCGCGGCCATCATAATGTTCATCGTCGCACCGACGGAGACCACGTCGAGGTAGACGTTCGCGCCCTTCATGCGGTCGCCGCTTGCCTTGGCGCAGATGAAGTCGCCCTCGCGCACCTCGGCACCCATGGCGGCGAAGCCCTTGACATGCTGGTCGATGGGACGCACGCCGCCGAAGTTGCAGCCGCCGGGCATCGAGACCTCGGCCTCGCCGAAGCGGCCGAGCAGCGCGCCGATGAGGTAGTAGGAGGCGCGGATCTTGTGCGCGAGCTCCTGCGAGACCTGCGTGGTGGCAATATGGCGGCAGTCGATCTCAACATCGCTGCGGTTGAGGAAACGGACATTCGCGCCGAGCTGCTCTAAAATTTTGAGCAGCGCGGTCACGTCGGAGATCTGGGGAATATTTTCGATGCGGCAGACGCCGTCGACCAGAAGGGCGGCGGGAATGATGGCGACCGCGGCGTTCTTCGCGCCGCTGATGCGCACTTCACCAAAGAGCGGATGACCGCCCTGCACGATGTATTTCGTCATAGTAACTCCTTAATAAGAGACGGTGAGACTTCTTTTCCTTATCGTAAAAACAGCAGGGGAAAACCGCCTGCTCATGGTATTCACATAATACATCAACAGTATACCCAAAAAAACAGAAAAAGCAATGCTGCGCAGTAAGAAATTAGAAATGCTGCAAGAAAAATTTCATTCTCGTGTGATCTCGCCGGTCTTGCAGTTCACATAATAACTGCTGACATCCGTGGAGATGCGCCACACGCCTTGCAGCCGCAGCGGCGAGGCAGACGACGTCTGGAGAAGATACCCTTCGTCCAGCGCTCGGACCTCGGTACACACGACGCCCGAAACGCTGCAATAGTCCAGAAAATGCACAAGCGCGTCGACCGCGTCGAGGCCGTCTGTGCGGCGGCCCTCGTCGAGCGCGGGCAGAAAGGTGCCGGAAACGCCGGTGAGCGAGCTGTCAGAAAACGTGAGCGTCAGCGAGGCGTTAAAGATGAGCTGACCTTTTTCGCTGCGCATGCCCGTGACGCTGCCGCTGCCATCCGTGAGCTGAGAGGTGAGAAAAGTGTAGCCGAACGTTTTGAAAAACTGTTTGCAAAAGCTCTCGGGATCGTCGACCGGTCGGGAGAGGAGCGCGTCGACCGTGCCGCCGGAGCGGATGGAACACGAGCCGTATTCGCCGGTGAAGCGGCTCACACCGCCGCCGGAATCGCTGCTCTCGGCAGTGCCGAGCAGGGCGGAGACGAAGGCCTCTTCGCGTGCGGCGTCGCGCTCAAGCGAGAGGGAGAGGTGCGTTTCCTCATCGGGCAGCAGCGCGCGGTCAAAGGCGACGCCGTTTTTTTCAAAAAGCGTGCAGAGCTGCTCGACGCGGCGTTCGTTCGAGTCGCGCTCCTCGGCGCGGCGGCTGAGCAGCAGAAAGAGCAGAAATGCGTTGACGAGCAGCAAAATGACGATGACGATATTTTTGAGCCGCGAGGTTTTCATGTTCGGGCGTCCTTTCCGGAAAGATCAGTCGGCAAACCAGCCGACGCCGACGGTGTCCGCGCCGTGCTCGTCGTAGCAGACGTGCAGCTCGGCGCTCAAATATTTGCTGTCCGCGATGGCCGCGGCCTGCCGGATGGGCAGCAGCAGTGCGGGCGAATCGCTGAGCGTATAGCTGCGGCAGTGGAGGGAAAATTCCATGATGGTCTGGTCTTCGATCGTGACCGTGGCGGCGTGGCTGCCGTCGGAAAAGCGCAGCGGCGTACCGCCGACCGCATAGTCAAAGCTCACGGTGAAGCGCTTGTTGCTGCTGTCGATCTCGCTGAGATAGAGCTCGGCGTCGCCGCTTGCGTCGCGAAGCAGCGTGAAGGCGAGGCGCTGCGCGCCCGCGACGGCTTCGAGCATCGTGGGCTTTCCGGTCGAGGCGGCGGAGACATAGTAGATCGAGCCCGCCTCGGCCTCGTCCGCGCCCTGATAGAAGACGCTGCCGTCGGGCTCAAGGCGCAGCGTGCCGTAGACCTCTTTGGTAATGGTGCTGCCGGAGGAGTCGGTGTAGCCGCTTTCCGTGTGGGGGTTGAACTCCGCAAGGCGCAGAAATGTCGCCTGATCGGTGAGGGCATTGCTCGCCGAGAGCGTGTAGCGCTGCGGCGGTTCGCTGAAAATGAGCGTGTAGGGCGAGAGCTGAGAGAACTCGCCGGAGAGCGAGAACGCAAAATCTGTGCCGTTGCCATCGAGCGAGGCGAGCGCTTCGCGCAGTGTCGCGCTGCTTATCGCCGTCCGGCTGACAAAAAAGCCCTGATTGGCATCCTGTAAGTAGAGCGTTGCGCCGTTTTCCGCGGGGCAGAGCACAAGCCGCGTGACGCGCAGGAGCGAGGACTCCGGCGCGTCGTTGACGCCGAGAATGCGGCTGAGCACTTCGAGCGGCGTGGGGGCCTCCAGATCGAGGTAGATGCTGCTCGCGTGCAGTGCGGTGAGCAGCTTTTCACCGCTGCACGCTTCATAAGTGGTAGCAGAGCCAAGCGCCTCGCCGAAAAACGCGCCGGCGAGCTCAAAATCTGTGTCAAGCGTCGTGATGGCGCTGAGCCCGTAGCGGGCGTATTCGTTCGTGAACACCACGCGCACGGGGAGCGCGAGCTCGGTCAGATCGGTGGTGACGGCGGTATCGGTCGAGGTGTCGCCCGCGAGCCAGTCCTGCGCGAGCTCGTAGGGCGTCTTGCCCGCAAGGTCGCCGACAAGCGGCGTCTGGATCAGAAGCAGCACGGCGGTAACGGTCAAAACGGCGATCGCGGCGTTTTGCAGATGGCTCATGAGCGTGGCGTTCTTATTCATGGGAATCCTCCCCGCCGATGGGCTGGGTGATGGGCAGCTCTAAGCGGACGGTCGTGCCGGGGCCGGGGCGGTCAACGAGCGTGAGCGAGCCGTGGTGACGCTGGACGATCTCCGTCGCGATGGAAAGGCCGAGGCCTGTGCCGCCGGATTCGCGCGATCTTGCTTTGTCGACGCGGTAGAAGCGCTCGAAAATGCGGCTGCGGTCGGCCTCGGGAATGCCGATGCCGTCGTCCGCGACCTCCATCCAGACAGTTTCGCCCTCGCTGCCCGCGGTGACACGGATGTGGCCGCCGTCGGGCGTGTACTTGACGGCATTGCTGAGGACGTTGAGCATGACCTGCTCGATGCGGCCGCGATCGCCCATGATGAGCGGGAGATTTTCGGTATAGTCGTGCGTGAGCTCGTGCTTGTGGCGGCGGGCCTCAAGCTCCGTCGAGCGGAGCACGGAGTCGATGGCGGCGGAAAACGGGAAGCGCGCCATATTCATCTCGCTGCGGCCGGAGTCAAGGCGCGAGAGCGTCAGAAGGTCCTGCACGATGTGGGTCATGCGGTCTGTTTCGCTGATGACGACATCGAGGAAGTCGTTTTCCGTCTCGCGGCTCAAGTCGTCGCCCGCCTCGCGGATGGTCTCGGCATAGGAGCGGACATTCGTGAGCGGCGTGCGCAGCTCGTGGGAGACATTGGCGACAAATTCCTTGCGGCGCTCCTCGGTCTTGCGGTGCTCGGTCACATCGTGCAGCACGATGAGAACGCCGCCGCTCTCCTCATCGGAGAAGGGAGCGAAGTAGAGCTCCACACTGCGCTCGCCGACAGTGAGCTCGCCCTCAACATAGTCGCTGCGCTGCATGGTGATGACATGGGAAAACGGGCAGATGGATTCAAACAGCTCGCTGTACACGCACTCGTCCGCCGTGCGGCCTAAGAGCTCGCACGCGGCGGGGTTGCAGTGGATGAGCTTGCCGCTGCCGTCGTAGGCGACGACACCATCGCTCATGTGGAGAAACAGCGTGTCGAGCTTGTTGCGCTCGTTCTCCACGGCTTCGAGCGTGGAGTGGAGCACGGACGCCATGTCGTTGAATGTGGTGGTCAGAACGCCGATCTCGTCCGTCGATTCGACAGCAAGCGTTTCGTCGAAGTCGCCGGTCGCGATGCGCTCGGCGCCCTCGGTCAGTTTTTCAATGGGGTCGATCATGGTCTTGGCGAGCAGGAACGACAAAAGCACCGAGACGAGAAGACCGACGAGCAGTGCTTGCAGAATGATGAACAGCAGCTCAGAATTCAGCGACGAGACCGTGGTGCGACTGTCGCGGATGTAGATGATGAAACTGTTGTCGCCGCCGGAGATCGGGATGGCGACATCCATATAGCTTGCGGCAAGGTCGCTGTGGTCGCCGACCTCGCCGTTGCGCGCGGTGAGGATATTTTCCGTCTGCTCAAGCAGCTGGCCGTCCTCGTTGCTCGAAGCAAGCACTTCGCCGCTGCGGCCGTCGAGAACATAGTAGTTGCGGTTGCGCGAGTCAATGCTCAGTGTGCCGGAGTAGGCCTCGAGCATCGTTTGCAGGCGCACGGCGCCGTCCTCCTGCGCTGCCTCTTCGCGCAGTGAGCTCACGAACGTGGCGTTGGACTCGCCGAACACTTCGCTCATCTGCTCGTAAAAATCGTCAATATAGAAGTTCGTGACGCTGGTCATCAAAAACGCGCCCACCACCGCCATCAGAGAGGTGACGAGCAGCAACATGATCATCACGAGCTTCATATGCAGGCTGCGGAACATAGCAGGAGACTCCTTTCCCGGAAAAGTGCGCGCAACTTACGCCTGCGCGGAGAAATAATAGCCCACGCCGCGGCGCGTGAGGATGTAGGCCGGCGCGGCGGGGTTGTCCTCGATCTTTTCGCGCAGGCGGCGGACGGTGACGTCCACCGTGCGCGCGTCGTCGCCGACGTAGCCATAGTTCCAGACCTGCTCCATCAGGTCGACGCGGGAGAAGACCTTGCCGGGGTGGCTGGCGAGGAACGTCAAAAGCTCATACTCGCGCTGTGTGAGGTCGATGGGCACGCCGTTTTTGCGCACCTGAAAGCTGTCGGTGTTGATGGTGATGCCGCCGCCGGCGCTCATGGCGTTGTCCTCCGCCGCGGGAGCGGAGAGCATCGTTGTGCGGCGGATGTTCGCTTTGACGCGCGCGAGCAGCTCGCGCATGGAAAAGGGCTTGGTGATGTAGTCGTCCGCGCCGATCTCAAGGCCCAAGATCTTGTCCTCCTCCTCTTCGCGCGCGGTCAGGATGATGACGGGCACGTTGTCACCCTCGGCGCGCAGCGCGCGGCAGACGTCAAAGCCCATCATTTTGGGCATCATCACGTCGAGAAGAATGAGGTCGGGCTTTTTCTCGCGCGCCATGGCAAGGCCCGCCTCGCCGTCGTAGGCCTCGAGCGTGTTATAGCCCGTACGCTGGAGGTTGAAGCGGATGATATCGACGATGTTTTTCTCATCCTCGACAATGAGGACGGTCTTCTTCTGTTCCATCAGTTTTCTTTCTCCTGTCTCTCTTTTTGCGCTGTGCGCAGGGCGTGGACCTTGAGGATACCGCAGACGGTCTTCGCATCTTCGATCTCGCCGCGCATCACGCGTGCGAGCATGTCGGAAAACGGCGTGCGGTAAAGCTCTAAAAACTCGTCCTCGTCAGGATTTTGCTCACCGAAGGTCAGACCCTCGGCAAGATAAAGGTGCAGCACCTCGCTGTAGCAGCCGGGGGAGACGAGGAGCTTGCCGAGATTCGTCATGCGCTTCGGCGTTGCGCCCGTTTCCTCCTTCAGCTCACGCAGCGCGGCCTCATCGGGGTCCTCGCCACGCTCCAGTTTCCCTGCGGGAATTTCCTCAAGCACACGGGAGAAGACATAGCGGTACTGCTTCACGGTGAGCACATTGTCGTTTTCGTCAAGAGCGACGATGGCGACACCGCCGGGATGCTCGGCGACTTCGCGTACGCTCGTTCTGCCGTTGGGCAGGAGCACGTCGTCGCGGTAGATATGCAGAATTTTTCCCTCGTAGATCGTCTCGCGGGAAAGCTGGCGTTCGGTCAGATCCATGATAAAACTGCCTCCTGAGTGTGGCGGATCGCCGCCAAAGCATGGGATAGATACTAAAATTATAGCACGGCGGCGGGCGGAATTCTACTATAAATTAAAGTGGATGGGCAGAATAGAGCGGAATGCGGCGTTTTTTCGAATTGTTACGTTTTTGTGACAGCCCTTGTGCTGGGCGAAAAAGTATGCTACACTATCATGGAAGCGCAAAGGAGGCGATGTGCCGTGGCGGAGAAAAAGGGGATAAAAATCGCGGCGCAGAACCGCAAGGCGTTCCACGACTATTTTGTCGAAGACCGCTACGAGGCGGGCATCGAGCTCAAGGGCACGGAGGTCAAGTCCATCCGCGCCGGCACGCTCAACCTGAAAGACAGCTATGTCATCGTCAAAAACGGCGAGGCGAACGTGCTGTCGATGCACATTTCGCCCTACGACAAGGGCAATATCTTCAACCATGACCCCGACCGGCCCAAAAAGCTCCTTCTGCACAAGCGCGAGATAGGCAAGCTCTATTCGCTCATCAAGCAGGACGGCTACGCGCTGATCCCGCTGAGCGTTTACTTCAAGGACGCGCGCGTGAAGGTCGAAGTCGGCGTGTGCAAGGGTAAGAAAAACTACGACAAGCGCGAGGACGCCGCCAAGCGTGACGCCAAGCGCGAGATCGACCGCGCGATGAAAGCGCGGAGATAAGGAGAGGAATTATGGCAAATCCGATCGTGACCATCGAAATGGAAAGCGGCGCGGTGATGAGCGGCGAACTCTATCCAGAGATCGCGCCCAACACCGTCAACAACTTCATCGCGCTGGCAAACTCCGGTTTTTACGACGGCGTGGTGTTCCACCGCGTCATCCCCGGCTTTATGATCCAGGGCGGCGACCCGGACGGCAATGGCACGGGCGGTCCCGGCTACGAGATCAAGGGTGAATTTTCCGCCAACGGCTTCAAGAACGATCTTAAGCACACGCTGGGCGTTCTCTCGATGGCGCGCACGATGATCCCCGACAGCGCGGGCAGCCAGTTTTTCATCATGGTGGCCGACGCGCCGCACCTTGACGGTCAGTATGCGGCGTTTGGTAAGATCACCGAGAATGCGCAGGCCGCTGTGGACATCTCCCGCGTGAACCGCAACATGTACAACGACATGCCGAAAAAGCCACAGGTCATCAAGACTATCCGCGTGGATACGCAGGGCGTTGACTATCCCGAGCCGGAGAAGATGTAATTTCATTTCCTTTTGCTTTCGCATACCTGACGGGTTTCCCGTATTCGCGGCGCACTTGTCGTGCGCCGCTCACACGGGGGCGTACCGGTTTCGACGGGGGTGTGGAGGCAGGATAAGCGGGCAGAGGCGCCTGGCCTCTATAAAACGGGTAACTTATAAATTAAAGAACAACAACGAAGTTGCTCTCGCTGCCTAAGTAGGCGGCCGTCTGAACCGGAGAGGCCACGGACCGGGGAAGGCGTCGTAAACGTGGCGTCCGTGAGGCGGGAAAGAGTTGACCTGCCCACGCATTATGACTCTACTGAAGCGTAAGGTCCGTCAGGTGTCCTTGCGCGGAGGGAATGTTTAAATCCTGACTGCGCCCGGAGAAAGTCCTGTTAAAGTGCTTTCGGACGCGGGTTCGACTCCCGCCGCCTCCACCAATGAAAAAACCTCGCAGTTTCAACGACTGCGGGGTTTTTCTTGTATTTGCAAGGGTTTTCTGTCTTAACAATTTGCGCATTACTTGCGATATTTGCAAGTTTCCTTTAGTTAAAACAGTGTTTTTGCAGATGAATTGCAGATGAAATTACAGATGAAATTCGGTTTCAAAAAAGCCGTCAACGGCATCTGCCACTGCTACGGCTTTATCATCCATGGTGTGCTGATATACGTTTTTGAGCATGTTGTTTGTGGAGTGCCCCATGCGCTCCATTGCGTATTTATCTGGGACGTTGAGCCTGAGCATGACCGATGCGTTTACATGCCGAAGGTCGTGGAAGCGGAACGGCGAAACTCCGCAGCGGGCACACGCGCGTTGCAGATGCTTATACAGCACGTTCCTGGTAGCGTGGACAATATACTCATCTGTTCTCGGGGTTGCTTCAATCAGATCCATAATATATGGCGGCACTTTTAGTCTACGATTGCCGCTGTAAGTTTTTGGCTGCTTGAGCTGCGGGCCGTCTTCACCGTCTACCATTGCTTGCTTGATTGTCAGAATATCACCGTCAAGACAATCCCATGTTAGACCTCTGATCTCCGATGTGCGGAGACCGAGCCAGACAGCCAGTAAGAAAGGCAATTCAAAGTCTGTGCCCTTGCAATCCTCGTGCAAGATTCTGATTTCTTCCATGGTAGGTATTTTGATTTTAGGCGCTTCCTTTTGTGGGAGTGATACGCGGAACACTTTATCCGGGCATTCCTCCGACATTGCCGCCGTAAGTAAGCCGTAAGCGTTGCGGACGTATTTCGGGGACTTTTCCCGTGCCATCTTATTCACGGCACGCTGCACGCGATCCTGCGTCAACGCGGAGCACTTAATGCCCATCAGCTCCGGGAAAACCACCTTGCGGAGTTTTCTGTACCCGTTGACGGTGGATGGGGAGAGTATCGCGTCCTTGCTGTCAATATATCGGTCGATAGCATCACCAACCGTGCGCTCAGACGCACGAGCGGCAGACTTTGCGCCGGACTTCAATGCGGCGGCTTCATTTTCTGCTTGTCTTTTGGTAAGAGCTGTGACAGACACGCGCTTTCCGTCTACCATGACACTGACATTCCAGTTCCCAGATGGTAGTAGCTTTGCTTTTGGTATTTTCATTAAATCCCCCTCCAATCAATGTACAAGCACCACGCAGCCAGCAGAACGATAATGACAAACATTATAGCAATCACGCTGTTGCGGATACGCACTCCACGCCGCATGATCTCGATCATGTCCGCTTTCGCGTCAACGTGGCGTTCCAACTCGTCGTTGCGTGCTTGCAAGGTTTCTTCGGTCGGCGTCAAGTGTTCGGAAATCCCGAACGCTTCATCAAGCGAAATTCCAAGCGCTTTGCAGATCGGCGCAACGGTGTAGATGGACGGAGCTTTAGAAAACTTGGAAAAGAAGTTCTGCACGGTGGACAGAGGTACGCCGGAAGCGTCGGAAATGTCCTGATAGGTCAATTTCAATTCTTCTTTACGGATTCTGCACACTTCTTGAATGTTCATTTATGCCACCTTAATTTCTTCGATTTTTGCGCCGCGAAGTCGTAAGATGAGGGCTTGTCGAACCACGTCGAGCGCTGTCTTATTGCAATGTTTCGGTGTTGAATTGCCAAGGTAAAGCGGAGTATGGTCAAAACAAGCAGCGGCGACCGCTCCACGCTGGCTGCAAAAAGCCCTCGCCGTTGTTGCAGAGGCGGCGAGGGCGAATCTTACTTCATACCAAGGAGCTTGCCAAGTTTTCTTTGCCGCCCTGCTTTGGTCGTTGGGATCCCAGTTGCTTTTGAAATTTTCCTTTTCGTCTTCGTGATTCCGAGCGCACGTTTCCAACTAAAAGACAGGCCGGGGATTTTGCTCTTCGCCATTTGGTGCACCACCTTTTGGTTTTATATTTTCGACTGCACAAAGTGCAATAATCGACATATAGCCCCGTTGCAAAAATATTTGGAGGGACATAATTATGGACGAACAAACGAAAAAAGCGGCAGAACTTTTTGCCAACCTGACGCCAGAGCAGAAAAATATTATTCTTGCGATGGTTGATAACCTTCTATCACAGCAAGCACCGCGCTCTTTTGCTGCGGAGACAACCGGCTAAACCCGGCAATAAGCTGCGCAAACTGCGCATCCTCCCCCTCGGCCTTCTGATCGGTGGCTTCTTTTTTCCCCTCGGCCTCGACCGGAGACTTGGAGGTGTCAATGCCCATCAGATAATCGGCGGATATATGAAAGTGTTTTGAAATTTGTGGAAGATAGTCCGTATAACTTTTATACTTCCCGGACTTCCATTTATAAATCACGCCTCGTGGGAGACCCAAGGCTATTTCAATTTCCCTATCCGTCATTCCAGAACTGTCAAAAAGCGGTTTAATCTTATCATTAAATAAATCCATAATATGCTTGCCTTTCACTGAAATAGTGAATATAATAAAATTGTCTTAACAAATAGGAAGGAGCTACCTTATGAAAAAAGAAAACTTGCAATCTATTACCGTTTCATGCTTTGGGAAGTATTACAGTGTAAAAATTGGCGGTGTTGAGATCAATAATGTCAAGGCGTATCATTTGGAGCAGAACAGCGATGGTAGTGCACGCTTGACGCTCGATCTTGATTGCTGTTTTGCGGAAACTCAGGCGGCCTTAAACCAGCCAGTTGATTAAAGCAGACGCGATAGCTCCCGTTATCCACGAATTGCGCTCCATACAAGCACCGAATTTACTTAATAGCCCCGGTTTTGGCGCTTCTTGCCCTGCGAGAATCTTTTCTAAAATGGAAATGATCTCTTGCAGGGCTTCTTTATCATCCCCGCCGTCTCGCTCGGCACGCTCTTTCATCGCTTGGATAGAAACGGAGACAGAATTGTTATTGCCAATTACCGAGTTTGTAACGGTTCCAATATTAAAAATTGTTTGCGATTGAGGTACAGGGGGTTCCGACTTAGGCGTTTTCTGATAGTACACGGTCAAATAATTTGCAGCACCATTAAAGTATTCTGTTGAAATTTCAGAAACATATACCGTTCTTCCGTCAGGGAAAGTCAGGACGTCTCCTTCTTTTATATCGACCGTTGGGAGGAAATTGATAGCATCTTTTCCCCGCATTTTATCGCAAGTCGGCAAACCCTTTTCAGTGGATACGTTTTCTTTGTTTCTTGCCACTAAAAAATTTACCCCGTGGGTTTTAATAAAATCACCGATCGGCATTTTTGTCTCCTATGTCATTTTGTATTTATCTGCTAATTCAAACCTGAGGGAATTGTACAATGCGCCGAGATTCACTATTTTAGCGAAAATCGATTGACTTTCACTAAAATAGTGAATATAATAACCTTACAGAACTTAATTAAGGCAACAAAAAACCAAGCCCCCAACGGATTTTCCGTTTTTGCGGACTTATAACCGATATTTTGTTGGCTGACACTTACATAATAGCGGTGTTGGTTGCGTTTGTCAATATAAAGTTCTGAACTTTATAAGGAGGGGAGAACGCTTGGAATTAAAAGGAATTCGAGAAAATGCCGGTTTGCGACAGGAAGACGTAGCAAAGAAACTCCGTGTAAGAGTTTCCGCGGTGTCGAACTGGGAACGCGGTGTGAATGGTATCGCAAGCAAATACATTAGACCGCTGACCAGAATGTACGGCGTGACCGAAACGGAAATTAGAGCGGCATCGGAAGCAGCGCAGACCGCAAGGGCGGGCAAGGAGGGCGCATGAACTGGGTTATCGTATTGATTGTCAGCATTATTGCCACCGGCATTTCAGTATGGGCAAGCATTGAAAAGTGTTCCAATCTTGGATTTTTGGGCGGCCTTGTCGGCATTTTTGCTTCGGGGCTATCTTTGGTGGTTGTCCTTGTTGGCGTGCTCCAAACGCCGCAGAGCATCAACAACTTTGCCAAACAAAAATCTTACATTGAAATGCACGAAGCGAAAAACGCCGTGGAAGATGCGGCGCTGACTTCCAAGAAAATCGAGCTGAATGAGTGGCTTTATGACGCACAGTGCAGCAAATCCCGATTTGGTAGTTGGAGCTTTTATCCTGAAAGCATTTTCGAATTGGAACCGATCGAATGAAAGAGCAAGCGAAGAGAACTAACAAACAACAGGAGGAAATGAAAGATGAAAGAACTCAAAGTTAAATTAACGTTTATCGAGCCGATTCTCGGTACCAGCCCCGCAAACCCTGATATCTACCGCGAGTTTATCGGCAGCCACGCGCCGGATGCGGCAAGCGTGGAGGACGAGGTGGCAGCGCTGGGAGCGGACGCGGTTGCCGAGAAGTCCATGACCATTTTCCCGCGGTTGGACGACGGAACGCCGTTTTTGTACGACTACCAGATCAAGGGCTTTTTCAAGGACACTTGCGGCGGTCTGCGCAAGGTCAAGGATTCGTCCAGCAGCAAAATCAAGGCTTACAAGAAGGAAATCGACAAGCTGATTTTCCCCGAGCCGCGCACCATTCCAATTCTTTTTGACGGCGAGATCAAGGAGTGCCAGCGCCCGCTGAGAGCGCAAACGGCGCAGGGCGAGCGCATCAGCCTTGCAATGAGCGAGGAAATCCCCGCCGGGGCAACGTGCGAGTTTACGGTGGTCTGCCTGTGCGACGACCACATCGACGTTGTGCGCGACTGGCTGGATTACGGAAGATTCTCCGGCATTGGCCAGTGGCGCAACAGTGGAAAAGGCCGATTCCGCTGGGAGGAAATCGAGTAACGCAACGGAGTGGCATGGACGCGCCTTGCACGGCCTTGAACAGCGAGGATTAGCCCCGGAAAGCAACGGAATGGTTTTGCCGGGAACAGCGTTGACGAGCAACGGCAATGCGGAGATAAGTCTTGCGATGAGATGTGATGGCGAAGAATAGCTGTAATCAGCAAAGGAACAGCCTCGACTGGCTCTGATGTGCTATGGCATGGAATTCCCCTGATTAGCATTTGTAATGCAAAGAAAATGCCCCGCCCAATGTTGCAGCATCGAGCGGGGCGGGTGGGACAAATCTCACCACAAGATATTGTGTCTGTGCTTATTGTAGCACGCGAGAAAGGAAAAGGCAAGATGCTAAAGCCACAACAGTTAACGCGACGGCGAAACGACCTTGAACGAGCCGTGCGCGGCGCGATGGGACGGGCGTTGATTCGCACCGGCAAGGAGCTGGGCGAGGAAATCGGATTATCGGAAACGCAAATTTGTAACAGAATGGCGGGGCGTTCCCGCTGGACGTTAGAAGAAATCTGGGAGCTTGATCGAGTTTTGCAATTTACGGACGCGGAAAAGCTCATGCTGATCGGAGGGGCGAAATGATCGACACACTGTTTTTCGGCGGCATCGCCGCTGCGGTGATCGCGCTCAACGGCTGCGACTTCACGACGAGCCTTGCCGTCATCGGCGCGTGCGCGGTGGGCAAGGTGCTATATGAGCTGCTGCCGTATATCGACAGGGGGTGCAGGAAGTGAAATGCGAGCTGTACCATGACAACTTCCAGAATTTTAAGAAATACGGAATTCCAAAGGCGCAGCTCGTGATCGCGGACATTCCCTACAATATCGGCGCTGATGCTTACGGGAGCAATCCGACGTGGTACATCGGCGGCGACAACAAAAACGGCGAGAGCAAAAAAGCAAAGAGCAGCTTTTTCAACTCCGACGGCTATTTCAAGATCGCCGAGTATATGCACTTTTGCAACCGCCTTTTGAAGAAAGAGCCGAAGGAGAAAGGGCAAGCCCCGGCAATGCTTGTTTTCTGTGCGTTCGACCAGATGCAGACCGTCATGGAGTACGGGAAGCAGTACGGATTCAAGAACAGCTACCCGATGTTTTTCTGCAAAAACTATTCCGCGCAGGTGCTTAAAGCCAACATGCGAGTGGTTGGCGCGACGGAGTTTGCGGTAGTGCTTTACCGTGACAAGCTTCCGAAATTCAACAACGGTCGAGAGATCGGCGAAGATGGGAAACCGATTCGTGGCACGGGGAAGATGGTTTTTGACTGGCAGAAGTGGGAGCGCGACGGGAAGGACATTCCCAAGATCCACCCCACGCAGAAGCCGGTGAACGTACTGAAACGGCTGATTGAAGTTTTCACCGATCCCGGCGACGTTGTAATCGACCCATGCGCGGGAAGCGCGGCCACCCTCCGCGCGGCGTATGAACTGGGGCGAAATGCTTACGGTTTTGAAATCGACAAGAATTTTTACAAGGCGGCGCAAGAGGGAATGCTCGCCCCGCTGTTTGAGAAGCCCGCACAAATCACGATGGAAGAGGTGACGCGATGAGACGACACGACAAGCGCACGAGAGAGCAGCGCAAGGCCGATGAATCGGCATTGATTGCGGCGGCGTGTCTGGGCGCGACGATTCTCTTAATTGCGATCTCAATCCTCGCCACCAGCGCGCAGGCGGTCGATGCGGAACCGGAAGAAGCCCCTATCGTAGAGGAGTATGACCCCGCGTGGGACATTCCTGCGACCGAAAGCGCGGTGTGCAACGACGTTTTTCTCGGCGAGTTTACGCTGACAGCTTATTGCCCCGGGCGCTGCTGCTGCGGCAAGTGGGCAAGCGGCTACACCGCGACCGGCACGCTGGCGACCGTGGGACGCACGATCGCGGTCGACCCGAAGGTGATCCCTTACGGGACGCACGTCCTGCTGATCTGGCCGGACGGCACGCAGCACAGTTATGTTGCGGAGGACTGCGGCGGCGGCGTGAACGGCAATCACATCGACGTGTTTTTTGACGAGCATCAGGCGGCGCGTGTGTTCGGCGTGCAGAGCGCAATGGTGTATTTGGAGGCGGAGGAATGATGCACTGCGAATCGTGCGGCGCGGATTTCCGAGAGCCAGCTCTTTATGCGTACCGCGAAAATCTGGACGATGAGAACTGGACGATTACCACTCAAACCGTGTGCCCTTATTGTGGCACAGACAATATTACGGAGGTAAAAGATGAACCTTTATCGGATTGATTCCGCGCTTGCGGAATGTGTAGACGCCGAGACCGGCGAAATCCTTGACGTTGAAAAGCTCTTGGAGCTGAACATGGCAAGAGAACAGAAGATCGAGAACATCGCGCTTTGGATTAAAAACGACGTTGCCGAAGCAAAGGCGATCCGCGAAGAAGAGAAGACCCTTGCGGCGCGCAGACAGGCTTTAGAGCGCGCGGCAGAGAGCAAGAAAAAATATCTCGATTCTGTGCTGAACGGCGAGAAGTTTTCCACTCCCCGATGCTCCATCAGTTATCGCAAAACCACCAGTGTGGAAGTCTCCGACATGGGCGCGGTGGTGGCGTGGATGCTCGCCAACGGTCACGACGGCGAGGTTACTTACAACGCCCCCACGGTGAGCAAGACCGACCTTGCCCCGCTGCTGAAAAACGGCGCTGAAATCGACGGCGCGACGCTTGTACAGGGCATGAGCATGGGGGTGAAGTGATGGACTATAACTTTGGCGAGAAAGTAGAAGAATACAGCCAAAAGCAGGGAAAGAAAATCCCCGTTTGGCAATCTGACAAGTACAAGGAGAGCAAGAAGAAAGCTTGCGAGATCATCGAAAGCGGGAAGTATGGACTTTCCCCCGCAGATTTTTGGATTCTGATGAACGAGACGAAAAGCGGCAAGATGGGTTATACAGGTCTGATTATCTCTCACAACGGCTGCTTGAAAATCAACGATAAGTTGGAAAAGCCGTTTAACCCGATGTCCGTTACCGAGGACAAATGCGGCTACGGCGGCGCTCTGGTCTATACTTACTGCGACAAGGAGCAGGGGCTTTATGAGGTCGGAGAGGTCACACCAAAAAACTGCAAAAATGATTACCCCTATGCAATGGCCTTTAAGCGAATGTTTGACCGCGTTGTTTTGAAACTCTCAAAGCTGGCGTATTCCGGCATTTATAGCGAAGCGGAGAGTGATTCGTTCCGCGACCCGGTTGATGATACCAGGACCCCGAGCAATGGGAAATTAGAAAAACCGTCTAAGCAGGATAAGAAGCCGAGTAAGGAAGAGATGGACGCGTTTAACGCGCAGTACAAGCGCGAGGTTGAGAAAAACACCTGCAAGGACTGCGGCAAGCCCATCTACCCGGTGACGCACGGCGGCAAGTCGTATTCCGTTGCGGAGATCGCAGAAAACGCGCGAAAGACCTATAAAGCGCCGCTCTGCTGGGCGTGCATGATGGCGAGGAGAAAATCGAATGAAAGCCCGACTGCATGATCTAACCCTTGCCCGCGATGGTGGGTATTTACTCACCATCGCAACGCGGGAGAACGTCGGCACACTGTACGACGAGCTGCACGAGGTAGACGTTGACGTGACCGTCAAAAAGCACCGTGAGAAACGGAGCCTCGATGCCAATGCTTACTCATGGGTGTTGCTGGACAAGCTTGCAGAAGCCACAGGAACGCCCAAGCGTGAGATTTACCGCCGAGAAGTCAGGGACGTTGGCGGCAACACAGAAACAGTCTGCGTGCGCGAGAAAGCCGTGCAGAAGCTATGCGACGGCTGGAACAAGAATGGTATCGGATGGCAGACGGAAGTGATGGACAGCAAAATCGACGGCTGCAAGAACGTTGTCTTGTATTACGGCTCGTCCACCTTTGACACAAAGCAAATGTCACGCCTGATTGACAACATCGTGCAGGACTGCAAGGAGCTGGGCATTGAGACATTGACCCCGCAACAGCTTGACGCACTAAAGGAGGAATGGGGCAGATGACTAAAAGCATCATGCAGGACAAGAGAGAATGTTATATCTCAGGATTCTCGACAAACCTTGCGCGGCATCACATTTACGGTGGTGGCCGTCGGCAGCTATCCGATATTTGGGGCTGCTGGGTGTGGCTGCGTGCTGACTGGCACAATATGGCCGATTACGGCGTGCACGGGAAAGACGGGCACGAACTGGATATGCAACTGAAACGCGAGTGCCAGAAACGCTTTGAAGAGCTTTACGGCCACGATACTTTTATGGCTGTATTCAAGAAAAACTATTTGGAGGAAGAATCATGCTGAACAAAATTTGCATTATGGGGCGCATTACGCGCGATCTGGAACTGCGCCGCACGCAGGACGGTACGGCGGTCACGAGTTTCACCGTCGCCGTCGACGACGATTTCAAGAGCAAGGCAACCGGCGAGAAGAAAACCTATTTCCTCGACGTGGTTGCGTGGCGACAGTCGGCTGAGTTTGTCTGCCAGTATCTCGGCAAAGGCCGCATGGTCGTGGTCGAGGGCAAGCTCACCGTCCGTGACTGGACGGACAAGGACGGCAATAAGCGCCGCAGCGCGGAGATCATCGCTGACAACATCTATTTCGGTGACAGCAAGAAAGATAACGAGCCTCGATACGATAATACGCCTCAGGAATATGCCGAAGTGTCTGACGAGGCTGGCGAACTTCCGTTTTAAGGCGGTGCTTAGATGGCAAGAAACTATGCAGCACTCCCCTATGATTATTTAGAGGAGATGGATGCGCTCAACGATGCAGAGTTCGGTCGGCTAACGCGGGCATTGCTGGTTTACAGCATGACGGGAGAGCAGATAGCGCTTTGTGGCAATGAGAGATTCTTTGTCAAACGCATGATGGCGCAGGAAGACCGCTTTAAGGCAAGCTATGACGATATTGCGACAACGAGAAGCGAAGCTGGCAAGGCTGGTGCTGCCGCAAGATGGCAAAATGGCAAACGCATTTTTGCTAATGGCAAAAATAGCAAAGCCATGCCTGACAATGGCAAAAATAGCAAAACCAAAACCAAAACCGATACCAATACCGAAACCAATATCCAGCTATCTAACGATAGCAAGGGAGAATATTGCGCTGAGCCGCAAGCGGCTGACGCGCCGCCGGTGATTTCTTTGCCACTGAATGACGGGACTTTTTTCGACGTGTCGGAGAACGACAGGGCCAAATGGTCGCAGCTCTATCCGAACGTTGACGTTCTGCAACAGCTCAGAAACATGGCGGGATGGTGCGATGCAAACCCTACCAAGCGAAAGACACGCGGAGGGATTAAGCGTTTCATCGCCGCTTGGCTTGCCAGAGAGCAGGACAAGGGCGGAAAAGCGCCGCAAAATAAGCCGTTTGTCTACGGCGATGTATTCGCCGAGATGCTTGAGGAGGAAAAGAACCGTGGAAAGAGCTGACGTAATTAGCCTTTTAGGGCGGTTAAAACAGGCTTATCCGCAGGCCTATGCCAAGATGACCCGCGCAGAAGCCGAAGAGATGGTTTCCCTCTGGTCGGACATGCTGGGCGGGGAAGACCCCACCGAAGCGATGGATGCAGTGAATGCGCTGATTGCCGAGGATACGAGGGGATTCCCCCCGAAGGTCGGGCAAGTGATTGCAAAGATCAGGGGCGCAACTTCCTCGCACGTCTCGGTGGCGTGGATGAAGCCATACATCGAGCGGATAGCCGAACAGGAGGCATTCATGCCGAGCGTATCGCGTTATGCGAGAGAACACGGGATGACGTGGGAAGCGGCGGCTGCCGAAATGGGGGGGGGGTAGCAATGGGCATTGATATTTCTCAGCTGGGCAAGGACGCTCAAGCCCAAGTCATGGCAAAGATGGCCGTGCAGGAAGTCAAGAAGCGCAGTAAGTACGGAAACCGCAAGGTCGTGTGCGATGGCATCAAGTTTGATTCCGAGCGTGAGGCGGCGCGGTTCGGCGAGCTGAAAGTGCTGCGATCGATGGGCAAGATTCGCGATTTGCGGCTGCAAGCGAATTTTACCCTCGTGGAGGGCTACACGACCATCGAGGGCGATAGGGTCAATCCGATGGTCTACCGTGCGGATTTTGTTTACGAGCGGGCGACCGACCCGGACTGCAACGGCACTGTGCACTGGCTGCGCGAGGTCGAGGACGCAAAGGGCGCGAAAACGAAAGACTATCTGCTGAAAAAGAAACTGATGCAGGACAAGTACGGCATCATGATCCGCGAGGTGTGAGATGAGCTTTGAGCATTGCCACTTCTGCAAGCCGCCTGTGAGGCACGCGGGCTGTCACAGCGATTGCCCGTACTACGCGGCGGATATCTCCAAACTCCGCGCGGCGAAGGAAGAAAAGCGCCGCCTGACGGACGCAAAATGCGACAGGCTGTGCGCGCGCCAATTCAAGACGCAGCGCTATCAGCGCTTGAAAGGACAGCAACACGCGGGCGTCGTGACCTGCGTTGCGGATTCACCGACAGAGCTTGCGCGTCTGCGCGGAACAACAATTTCCGTCGTTTCCCACGCACTCGCGCGGGCGAAGAAGAACCCGGAAAGCAAGTCGTGGTATGTCTCCGTCTGGACGGAATGGAGCGACGCAGAGTATGAAAAATATTTTGGTCGGAGAATGTGAGGGGCGAAGATGAAGCACCTCGGCGATATTACGAAAATCAATGGCGCGGAGATCGAGGCCGTGGACGTTATCACGGGCGGCTCCCCGTGCCAGGATTTGAGCATTGCAGGGAAACGCGCCGGATTGGCCGGCGCAAGGAGCGGATTGTTCATGGAACAGGTTCGCATCGTAAAGGAGATGAGAGAACATGACAGATCGAATGGACGGACAGGTGACATGGTCAGACCTCGGTTTATGGTCTGGGAAAACGTGCCCGGAGCATTCTCAAGCAACAAAGGGAGAGACTTCGCGGCAGTCCTCGAAGAGATCATCCGCATCGCAGAACCGGAAGCCCCCGATATTGAAGTGCCTGAAAAGGGTTGGAACACCTGGGGGGGCTACCACGATGAAGTGGGAGGACGATGGAGCGTGGCTTGGCGAGTGCATGATGCGCAACACTGGGGAGTCCCCCAACGTCGCCGTCGTATCTCGGTTGTCGCAGATTTTGGAGGCGACACCGCAGGCGAAATACTCTTTGAGCGCAAAAGCGTGTCAAGGCATTTTGCGGAAAGCGGAACGGCGCGGGAAAGACTTGCCGGAGATTCTGAAAGCGGTGCTGGTAGAACAGGCGAAAGTATAGCACATGCTTACGGAGAAACAGGTGTTGGATATTGGAAGAATGGCGTTCAAACATTGCGGGCAGAAGGAGAAAACAGACCATCGAGACCATCTAATGTTGTCGTATGCATGGCTACACAGCAGGGCGGCGCAGAACTTCGGACAGACGACCGATCACCTACACTTACCGCAGCGGCCGGCATGAGCGGGAACAATCAGCCGGTTGTATGCGCCGGGTTTAAGTTCGGCAACAGCGAGCAAGCGCGAAGCATCGGCTACGCCGAGGAGCAAGCCCCCACTCTGTGTGCGGAGTGCGGAGGTAACAAGCCCGCGGTCGTGGCACTGGATATGACAAACGCTTGTGACGTCATCCGCGAGTGTGGCGAGGTCGTTCCGAGTTTGCAAGCAAGAATGGGAACAAGCGGGAACCAAGTGCCGCTGACGTATCAAATGCAGGGCTTCGGCGATTATCGCGAGGGCGATGTTGCGAGCAGCTGCAAGCAGCGAGACTACAAGGACAGCACCGATTTAGTGGTCAGCAGTGTTGATTGCCGCAATTTCACCGAGGGGGGCGAGATCAACGGGACGCTGCAAGCAAAAGAGAGCGGCGGGCAAAGTCTGAATTTGCAAAGCACTGTCCGCACGGGAATGATCGTGCGCCGCCTTACCCCGATGGAGTGCGAACGGCTGCAAGGATTCCCGGACGTTTGGACCGACATTGGCGAGTGGCGCGACAGCAGGGGCAAAATGCGCAAACCAAGCGACAGCCCGCGCTACAAGGCACTGGGTAACTCCATCGCCCTGCCCTTCTGGGATTTCCTGGCAAAGCGTATCAGCGCGCAATATCTACGCCCTGTTACGATGGGCAGCCTGTTTGACGGCATCGGCGGGTTCCCACTGGTATTTGAACGGCACAACGGCAAGGGCACGGCACGCTGGGCAAGCGAGATCGAAGAATTCCCCATTGCCGTGACAAAATTGAGATTTGGGGGGGAATGACTATGTACATTGGCGAACCATTTAGCTGGAAGCCTGCCGCATTTGAGGGCAGCTATGTGCAAGGATTGATCGTCAAAGTGTATTGTACGCCTGCCCAGCAGATGTCTATGGAGACAACGTGTGCCCGAAGAAAAAAGATGCCGCTCCGATAACTTGCTACGAGTGCCGCCGCGAGTTCTGGCCGCAGGAGGTGGAGTAATGGAACGACTGACGAAGCGCGACACCGATGGACAGGCAATGATGGACTGCCAGAAGTGTAAAGCGGATTGGATGGGTAAGCATGGTAAGCCGATGGATAGCTGCACCGCGCTGTACTGCCGCAATCGCCTCAAGGATCGGATCGCCGCCTACGAGGACAGCGGGTGGGCGCCGGAAGAAGTTCTGCCGAAAGATAAGGCGGACGAGATCACACTGAAGCTGATGCGTCTTGCTGATTTGGAAAGCCTTTGCAGTTTTAATCGCTTGCGCGAGCTGGCCGAGGCTGACAAGGACGGGCGGCTGGTGGTGCTGCCGTGCAAGGTGGGCCAGCGGGTGTTTGCCTTACTGGACACGGACAAGCATATAAGCGAGTGCGAGGTTAAGCAGATCGGGTTGGGTAATGAGATTGGCTTTGTTGGCATCGAGCCAATAGGCGCTCGCGGAAGGGAATACGGAGTATCGATAAAGGGCTTCGGCAAGACCGTATTCCTCACCCGCGAGGCGGCGGAGAAAGAATTGGAGGAAATTCGAAATGGCAACGGGAATTTATGACGAAATGATTTATGCGAAGCTGGACGCTATCCAGTCTTTGTTAATCGATATTTTGGAAGAGATGACGGAGGGCAAAGCAAAATGAGTAAGGCCGTGATGATAAGCATACGTCCCAAGTGGTGCGAGAAAATTTGCAGCGGCGAAAAGACCAATGAGGTGCGAAAGACGCGCCCGAAGCTGGAAACGCCGTTTAAGTGCTATATCTACTGCACCAGCGGTAGACCTGACCTGAACATTCCTATTTCACCGGAACGTCTGATGCAGGACTACTTAGATACGGGGTCGATGAAATCACTGAACTGCCCACTTGGAAATGGTAAGGTAATCGGCGAGTTTGTGTGCGACCGCATTTATGAGTTGGAAACGCGCTCACCCGGCGGCAGTTACTATGTCAAAGGCGAGGATCAGCCGACGACAAACGATGTGGCGCGGCAATCCTGCCTTAGTCTAAGAGATATGCACGACTATCTGCACGCGCAAAAGGGCTACGGCTGGCATATCTCTAACCTGAAAATCTACGACACGCCGAAGAAACTGAGCGAGTTCAAGGGTCTATGTAAAGTCGAGTCGGATTGCTGTGCCTGTCCTTATTACAACTACAGCAAAATGGACTGTGACGGACGGACAATCAAGCGCCCGCCTCAGAGCTGGTGCTATGTGGAGGCGACGAAGGATGTATGACCTGAAACCTTGCCCGTTCTGCGGCGGAGAAGCAATACTTGAAACAGTAGATGGCAACAGCCCAGAAGAGTGCTATATATACTGTCCAGAGTGTGATTTTGAAAGTGGCGTATATAGCGAACCCAAATTTATCATCGAAAAGTGGAACAGGAGGTGCTGACAATGGATGAATACATTAAGCGCGCAGTGGCAGTTACCGTTTGTGATAAACAGTATAGAGAGTGTCTGCGGAAAAGTGATTTTTGTGGAGACACGGTAGCTTGGAATATCTGCGCCGATATAAAGGCGATTCCCGCCGCTGACGTTGCGCCGGTGGTGCATGGACAGTGGGTCTCTGTTGCAGGAAAACGCGACCGCATTTGCTCACGGTGTCTGCGCAACGAGCCTTACAAAAATGCTGATGATGATGCAGGGGTGTTTGAATTTTGCCCGCATTGTGGCACAAAGATGGACGGAGGTGACAGCAATGCGCTTAATCGACGCTGATACGACCGCCGCCTTCGCGGAAAATTGTGGGGCAACCTTTGTGGCGAAAAGACTGAGAGACAGCAATGCCTTTCCGGCGGTCGTGACGCGTTGCAAGGACTGCAAGTATGCATATATCAATAGCTTTGCGGTGTCATCAGGCGAGGCTCTTTGCACGTTAAGTGGGAAGCCGATGCAGCAAGACGACTTTTGCAGCTACGGCGAGCCGAAGGAGGAACCACATGCTGACGATCACGATTAAAGCCAACGTCCCCGCCGCTGACGCGCAGGGCATCAAGGAGCGCATCGCCATGGACATTGAGCGATACGGCGACGTAAAGGTCGTGAGCATCGTGAGCGACCGGGGACGGGAAGAACAACTACGAATGAAAGGAGCCAAATTATGAGCATCAATGTAAAGAAGTACACCAAAGACCAGATGGCGAAGATGGTGGAGGACGCGCAGGAGAAGACTGCGGCGCTTGAAGCAGAGATCATCGAGCTGAAAAACTGTATCGACGAAAAGAATGATCTGATTGCCGAATATGCGAACCTAAAGGCGGCGATGCGGCAAAAGAACGTTGCTTTGACCGAGCGGCTTGACCAGATGAATGGCGAGGCCATAAACAAGGCAAACGAGATTGCGAACCTGAAAGCGGACGCAGATGCGCTGCGAAATAAGCTCGCCGATACTGAGGCGGCGCTTGGGCGAGCGAATGCAGAGGTATCGAGAGTGACGGTTGCTTGCCGACAAGTTGAAGAAGAACGCGATTATATGCATCAGCAATGGAGCAATGCCGAGCAGCGCGCCAATTACGCAGAAGCCCACCCGTGGAGAAACCTGCGGGCGTGGGTGAAGAGAAAGCTCGGTGGTGAGTAAGTGGATCATTATTACCCGCTGTGAGTTAAAACAAAAAGGGGGCAAAGATGGACGCTAAGCGCCTGAACCGTGACGCAGTTGTATATAAGCAAATTGCGATTCACGTGGGAGAGCAAAACGATAGGAGTCTTATTTTGGCAGCGAAAACATATCGAAAACAAGGTACTGTGAAATATGTAAATCTTGATAGCGAATACATAGTTGCAGAAATTGAAAGAGCAAAAGAAGTTTTTCGAGCAGAGCGGAGGCGCATATGAGCACATTTCCTGACCGCCTGCGGAGGTTACGCGAACGCCAGCAGCTAAAGCGCTGCGTATTATCTGAGCTGTGCGGGCTGAATCGCAATACCATCAAGCGGTATGAGATGGGGACGCAGAAACCATCAATGGACGCGCTGATAAGCATTGCTGACTATTTCGGCGTGTCGATTGATTACTTGCTTGGAAGGTCGGACTATCCAAAAAGTTTATAAAAATATTTTGCAAAACTCACTTATAAGTGAGTCAGGGCGTTGCAATCATGAGAAAATTGAACCGCAGAGGTGCAAAAGCCTTTGAGGTTCTCTCATTTATGGCGTTTACCTCCTGCGCCATAGCGGGGCGCGGTGCTTTTCATCTTTTCACACCGCCCCCCCCGCGATATGCAGACGTAGCTCAGTAGGCAAGAGCGTTTCGCAAATAATGAAAATGTCGCTGGTTCAAGTCCAGCCGTCTGCACCAAGACCCAAAGCTGACAGCGTACAGGGGCGGCATTGTGGCAAGCCCGCAATTGGCAAGCGCAGCGTCCCGTCAGCAGGGCGTGGCTCCGCGAAGGGCCGTTCGATTTGCCCGCGTTGAATCGAGCGTTACTTAGAACGCGGAGGGGGCTCCGTGACGAATCCGTAAACGCGGGATACAGGGGCGAATGTTCCAAGGCTGGCGAGGCGGTCTCCAAAACCGCTTGGGTGGGTTCGATTCCCAACCGTCCCTGCCAACTCTAAACGGAGTCACCAACGGAGTATAAACAAGTGGGGTAACCGTGGAAACCGGAGATATGCGGCATAGGTACCCCGTAAGGGGAGACCACAGCGAGTGACGGGGACTTTCCACGAAGCGCTAAAGCAGGGCAGGACTGCAATGCCGTACCAAAAGAGGAGAGCCGCTGCCTTTGGCAATGGGCAAAGCGCCCGCCTGAAAGTGCGGCAATAATGGTTCGCGTGAGCATGGGGTGAGCGATTAAATCAGGCCAAATCGGCGACAACACCGGGCGAGCCTGAGCCAGTAAGTGTAGCCCCTCGGGGCGGGTAAAGTCTGCTATGTAAGGCCAAGGGGCGGGGGCTGGTAGCAAAAATGTGACAAGAGAGGTGGTGACGAGTGCCATTAACAGCAAAGCAAGAGAGATTTGTTCAAGAGTATCTTGTGGACTTAAATGCCACTCAAGCCGCCGCGAGAGCCGGGTATAAGAACGCCGAGAAAGGTAGGCAGTTGGTTACGAATAGTAACGTTTCGGCTGCTATTCAAAAAGCAAAGGCGGAAAGGCAAAGACGGACGGAAGTCACGCAGGACTATGTGATTGAAAAGCTAAAAGAAATTGCGGACAAGCCTGCGTCTGATTGCACAGAAAGTGATTTGAAATACGCGAACAAGCTAAAGGCGCTTGAAATGCTTGCAAAGCATACTGGCGTGTTTGACAAGCAAGACAATTCTGCCGCTGATTCTGTCGTTAAGGTGATTATCGATGTCTGATATTCGTTTGTCAGAAAAGATCGGGTCTGCGTTTTATGACATTGCACATGACATTTTCCGGCATGGTCACACGCATTACGATTTTAGCGGTGGACGCGGTTCGTTGAAATCGTCCACGGTGTCAATTATCGTTCCACTTTTACTGGTTTCCAATCCGGGAACACACGCGCTTGTGCTGCGCAAGGTAGCAAACACGATCCGCGATAGCGTGTACGCGCAATATATTTGGGCAATCGGTGAGCTGGGCATGGCGGCGTATTGGGAAGCAAAGGTTTCCCCGATGGAGCTGATCTATAAGCCGACAGGCCAGAAGATCATGTTTCGCGGCGCTGATGACCCGATGAAGATCAAGTCTATCAAGGTGCCATTTGGCTACATTGCCGTAACGCACTTTGAAGAAAAAGACCAGTTTGCCGGACGCGCGGAAATCCGAAACATCTTGCAGTCCACCATGCGTGGCGGTTCGATGTTCTGGAATTTTGAAAGCTATAACCCGCCCATCTCTCGTGACAACTGGGCGAATAAGGACAGTTTGGAGGAACGGACCGACCGGCTGTGTCACAAGTCAACGTATTTGCAAGCACCACCTGAATGGCTGGGAGAACAGTTTCTTGCAGAAGCGGAACACCTCAAAGAGACAGACGAGCGCGCGTATCAGCACGAATATCTCGGCATTCCGGTAGGAACGGGTGGAAACGTGTTTGACAAGCTGGAACTGAGAGAGATTACCGATGAAGAAGTCAAAAGCTTCGACCGCATCTATCAGGGCGTTGACTTCGGATGGTTCCCGGACCCGTTCGCGTTTATCCGCCTGCATTATGACCGGGCGCGAGAGACCATTTATCTGCTGGACGAGATTTACCAAAACAAATTATCCAACGAGCAAAGCGCGACCATGATTAAGCAGCGCGGATATAACAATGTTAGAACGATATGCGACAGCGCAGAGCCGAAGAGCGTTGCTGATCTCCGCGCAATGGGGTTACCTGCGTATGAAGCGGTCAAAGGCCCCGGCTCTGTGGAATATGGCATGAAGTTCTTGCAGCGGAGAACGATCGTCATTGACAGACGGCGCACACCGCACGCTTACGATGAATTTGTTGGATACGAATACGAAAGAAACAAAGACGGCGACATTATTAGCGGCTACCCTGACGCGAACAACCACTTGATTGACGCGACGAGGTATGCATTAGAGCCTGTCAGCCGCAGAATGGGAGTTATTGCATGAGCAGTGCAGTTATCCAAAAGTTAAAAGAACTTGGCTATACGACAATCCCGGAAGAGTTCTACAGCCAAGTTGACCTCTGGAAATCCTGGTATGTTGGGAAAGTAAAGAATTTTCACAGATACCGAGAATATAACGGGCATGAGTGGGTGAAAAAGAAGCGGGCTTCGCTCGGAATGGGGAAGAAAGTGTGCGAAGATTGGGCAAATCTGCTCATGAACGAAAAGGTTAAAATCACGCTTGAAGGCAAAAAAGAGCAGGAATTTATTGACCGAATTTTGGAAGAAAACAACTTTACCGTAAAAGCAAACGAAATGCAGGAAATGAAGTCCGCACTTGGAACGGTTGCATATGTACCGCGCATCATTGGCCAGAAAGTAAACGACTACGACGCTCCGATTCCTGGAAGTGCGGAAGACATTGCAATCGACTATGTGACGATGGAGCACATTTACCCGCTTTCGTGGCGAAATGGCGTGATTACAGAGTGCGCATTTGATAGCGTTATAACGCGGTTCGGACATCAGTATTTGTTCCTGCAAATCTTTAAAAAAGAGCGGAACGGCAAATACACAATCGAAAACAGTATTTATTTGTACGAGAACGAGACGATGTCGGAAGTTAGCCTTGCATCCGTTGATGGCTTTGAGCATATCCCACGTGTCGTTCATACAGGGAGCGCGGAAAAACAGTTTGTGATCGATCGACCGAACATCGCCAACAATTTCGATTATCTCTTGCCCGTCGGTGTCCCTGTTTATGCAAATGCTCTTGATGTGCTGGAAAGTGTAGACAAGGCGTTTAACTGCTATGGCAACGAGTTTGACAATGGCGCGTTGCTGCTGATGGTAAAAATGCCAGCAACAAGGTACGAGGACGGGAAACCGACTTTGAACAATAACGATAGTAGGTTTTACCTTCTCCCAGAGGACACGCAGCAAGGGAACGTTGTCGAACCAATTTCCCCACAGTTAAGGACCCAGCAGTTAAATATCGGGTTGCAAGACCAGCTCAATATTCTTTCAAGCAAGTGCGGGTTTGGCGAGACCTATTATCGGTTTAGTGGAGATAGCATTGCTACGGCTACGCAGGTCATCAGCGAGAACAGCACCATGTTCCGCACGATCAAAAAGCATGAAATTATCCTCGAGCAGGCATTGACTGAGCTGTGCCGTGTTCTTCTCAGGCTTGGGAATACCGCAATGAATGCAGGGCTTGACGAAAATGTAGAAATCTCCATCGACTTTGATGACAGCATCATTGAGGACAAGCAAACCGATTTTTCCCGTGATATGCAGCTCTTGCAGGCAGGCATTATGAACGATTGGGAGTTCCGCATGAAGTGGATGAACGAGGACGAAGCGACTGCAAAGGCGGCGTTGCCGAAGATGCAGGACATGACAGCCGAGGAAGAAGATGAGGTGGAGTGATGGGCTTTGGAGAAAATAATGGGACTTTTGGGGTTGTGAAAAATGAGCCGGTATCCATTTACCCCGGAACTACTTGATGCGCTGCCGGAAGAACTGGCGGAACTGTTCCGTGCGCTTGAAATTACGCTGCTGGAAGAAATCTGCTCCCGTCTGAAAGCTGCGGATGAGCTGAACGAGGTAACGGTGCAAGATATTCAAGCGTTGCGGTCGCATGGCATTGACCTTAAAAGCATCGAAGAAGCTATTAGCAAAACAGCAGGAATTAGCAAACAAAAGCTAAATAGTTTGCTTAATGACGTTGTAGAGCGAAACCAGAAGTATTACACCGAAGTCATCGACCTTGCGCATGTAACGCAGCCAGAAACGCTTGTAGACGCGGCTGCAGTGGATGCAATTAAGCGGCAGACCCATGATACATTCCGAAATTTAACGGCTTCTATGGGTTTCCTTGTGGGCAACACGATGTTAAAGCCCGCGCGCGCTTATCAGTGGGCTTTGGATAACGCAGAAATGCAGATTCAGAGCGGCGCGATCAGCTACAATCAAGCTATTGCAAACGTTGTAAGGCAGCTCGCGGAGAGCGGCATCAAGGTTGTGGACTATGAGAGCGGGCATCGTGATTCTATCGATGTAGCGGCGCGCCGCGCAGTGATGACCGGCGTAAATCAGATTTGCGCCAAGTACACCGAGCAATCTGCGGAGTATTTAGATACCCCGTATTTTGAGGTTTCTGCCCATGCGGGCGCACGCGATATTCCGGGCAAATCACCGTGGTCATCTCACAAAGCATGGCAAGGCCTCGTATATTCCACTCGTAGCAATGACATCTACCCCAGCATTTACGATGTGTGCGGGCTTGGGGCCGTTGATGGACTTGAGGGGGCTAACTGCCGACACAGGCGTAATGTTTGGGTTGAGGGCGTAAGCGAACGCACATACACTGATGAACAGCTTGCCCATATTGATGATGATCTCGGCTGCGAGTTCGACGGGAAGAAATACACTGCATACGAGGCAACGCAGATGCAGCGGCGTGTAGAGCGCCAAATCATCAAGCAGAAGAGGTTTGTAACGGCGTATAAAGCAAGCGGGCAGATGAATGAATACCACGCCGCAAAAGCAAAATTGACGCGGCTGAACTCTAAATACAAGGCGTTTAGCGAGGCGGCAAAGTTGCCGCTTCAATGGGAAAGGACGAAAGTGCTGTATGATAGATGAAAATCTCAAATCCGCCATTGAAAAAGCCCTTGCCGCCGGGCTCCGCGTGCAGTTAAAGCAAATGAAAGACGGAAGCGTGAAAGCGCAAATTATCGAAGCAAAAGAGCTGAAAAAGTAATATTTCTCTTCCATTTTGCACGGTGATGTGGTAAAATAATTATAAATAAATAAGCACCCATAGTGCAATCGAGCACGTGGAAGTGGCACGAAGAGCCAACTTGTAAGGATATCTTACAGGTTGGCTCTTTTTTTATTTTGCAATAAGGGAGTGTGGATTGGCATGGCAGACGAAGGCGGCGTTTGGCGTACGATCGGCGGTCGCCGCGTGTTTATCAAAGACGGGCAAAGCCTGACGGATGCAATGCGCGAGAGCGGAAAGTTTGGGAGTTCTAAAAAGAAATTAACAACGACCGCAAAAAAACAAACCGTCGATGATGAAGCAAGCGCTGAATACGGCGTCGAACACAGAGTTTGGGGGAAGGCGACCGGAACAAGCTACGAGGCATTAAAAGATGACCAGTACAAACTTACTGGCGAAAAAACCGGTGAAACGCTTCAAATCCCAAAAAATGAAAGTGGAGAATTTGAAGTGTACAAAGCCCCAAAGACAAACGGATTTCTTAATGGGAAATACGTTGCCGATGAAAATGTAAACGCAATTTTATCTGATGGCCGAATTGTCTTAAGAGACCACGACTTTAATAATGATACATATTACAAGATAAGCGGCATTATTGAAGCGGAGACACTTAGACTTGCTGGCTATCAAAAGGAAGGGCAGTTTTACCGAGGAACCGATAACCCTAAAGAAATTGAATATCTCAAGAATGGGGTTATGCGTGTGTCCACCAACCACATGACGGGCGAAAAAGAAGATGGCGTATCCGTTTGGGAAAGCCCTAAGTATCCGTTCAAGTATCAATATCGAGTAACCGGTGAGGTTTCCGGAGTGGGTAGCGATGGAGAGCCGCTGCTTGATCCAAAGTCCATTAAGCTTGTTAGCGAAAAGTCCTATTCTGTTAAAGACTACAATGCTGCGATGGAAAAGGGGAAGCCCTTGTTTTGCAAGGCGTATGGATGGACAGAAGAACAATACGACGCGGCAAAAAAGGGAAGCATTAAAAACAGAAAGCGACTGTAATTAAATATATCCGTTTGCCAATTGAGGCAAAAGAAGTGGCAATTTGAGCCAAACATTACGCGAAAGCGTGTTGTTTGGCTCTTTTTTGTAATACGCAGCGGGGAATGACGCTGCGGAAATAAAAGGAGAGTAAAAATGGCAGACGAAATTATGACTTTTGATGAAATACTGGCTGACCCCACCTATAAGGCGGAGTTCGACAGGCGAATCACAAAGGCACTTTCGACTGTTCAGAGCAAGCTGGACGCGGAAGTGGAGAAGAACAAGCAGTTTGCGGCAAGTGGAAACGCGGAAACGGAAGCGCTCAAAAAGGAGATCGAGGGCTATAAGTCCAAGATCGCCGATTATGACTACGCAGATGTTATCCGCAAAACGCTTGCTGAAAAGGGCGTGAAATTCAGCTCTAAGGCTGCGGAAAAGGCGTATTTGGCAGACCTGAAAGCAAAGCACCTCGAAATCAAGGATGGTGCGCTTGATGGGTTTGACGAATGGCACAAAGCGCAAGTCAGCGCCGATCCGTCCGCGTTCCAAGACGGCGTAAAAATCGACTGGTCTGCCGCTGTTGGCGGCGGCGAAAAGAAAACAGAGACCAATGCCGCGATGAACAACCTGATTCGCGGCGCACTCAAGTAACGAAAAGGAGATTACAACATGGCAAGTATTGATCGTTCCGCACTTTCCGGCCTTATCCCGGAACCCGTAACCCGCGAAATCATGCAGGGCGCTATCGCCGAGTCTGCCGTCCTTCGTATGGGCCGCAGACTGGCGAACATGTCCAGCAAGACGCAGACCATCAATGTGCTTGACGCACTTCCCTCCGCGTATTTCGTCAACGGCGAGGCCACTGACGGCGGCGCTGGTGAGGCATTCAAGCAGACCACCAAGATGGCGTGGGACAAGAAGAAACTGTATGCCGAGGAGATCGCTGTTATCGTCCCCATCCCCGAGGCTGCTCTTGATGATGCGGACTATGACATTTGGGGCGAAGTTAAGCCCCGCCTGACCGAGGCTTTCGGCAAGGTCATTGACGCGGCCATCCTGTTCGGTACCAACAAGCCCAGCACTTGGCGCACTGGCGTTGTGCCCGCTGCTATCGCTGCCGGTAACGGTGTTCCCGTTGGCGCCAACGTGTTCGATGACATCATGGGCGAGAACGGCCTTATCGCCAAGGTGGAGCTGGACGGTTTCAACCCCAACGGTGTTATGTCCGCTATCCAGATGCGCGGTAAGCTGCGCGGCCTTCGCGACACTTCTGGTCAGCCTATCTTCAAGACCGATATGCAGGGCGCTACTCGCTACGGCCTTGACGGCATGGACATGTACTTCCCCATGAACGGCGCGTTCGATCCTGCGCAGGCGCAAATGATCGTCGGTGACTGGAGCCAGCTCGTCTACGCCATCCGTCAGGACATGACGTTCAAGATTTTCACCGAGGGTGTTATCCAGGACCCCACCACCAAGGCCATCACTTACAACCTCATGCAGAACGACATGGTCGCTCTCCGTGCGGTCATGCGCCTTGGCTGGGAGATTGCCAATCCCGTCAATGCCTACAACGTGGACAAGACCAACCCCTTCCCCTTCTCCGTTTACGGCAAGGGCGGCGACATCTCCGCTGTTACCGTCTCGCCCGCTAACGCGACGATGGCAAAGGGCGACAGCAAGGCGTTTACTGCTGCTGTTACCGGCGATGGCATTATCAACGGCGAGGTCGAGTGGAGCCAGAATGGCGCGAAGTCCAAGATCAGCGAAGACGGCTTGCTGACTATCGATTCCGCTGAGACTAAGACCAGTATCACCGTCACGGCCAAGTCCAAGCAGGACGGCACCAAGACCGGCACTGCCACTGTTACCGTTTCTTAATCTGAAAGGATCTGACCCGTATGACATACGCTGATTATACATACTACTCCGGCACTTACATGGGCGCTGTGAGCGAGAAAGATTTTCCGCGACTGGCTGTGCGGGCCAGCTCCTTCCTCGACTACTATACCCGCAACAGGGCGGCAGATAACGCCGCTCTGGATGCGGTCAAAATGTGCTGCTGTGCCCTTGTGGACAAGTACGCAATCATCGAGGCGGCGCAGGCGCTTGCCGTGAAGAACCTTGCCAACGTTGCGGCAAATGACGCGGAAGTCAAAAGCGAAACGGTAGGCAGCTATTCCCGCACCCTTGCAACGGGCGGAGAATCCGCCCTGTCTGCACTCAGTGCAACGGACGGTGCGAAGAAACTGCTTGCGGAAACGTGCATGGAATACCTTGCCCATACCGGGCTGCTGTATCGCGGAGGTGGTTGTAGATGTACGCTCCCCACACTGTGACAATTTACAACGTCGTGCAGGAGATCGACCCGACAACGCTTGATGAGGTTGAGAAAGTTTATACCACAATCCTGCGTGGCGTGATGCTGCAAGCCAGCAAGGCGGTCAACGTGCGTGAAAGCGGACTTGAGAGCGCGGACGCGGTAAATCTGTATATCCCGTTTGCCGTGGAAGCAGTGGACGGGGTAACAGGTAAACCGAAAACCTATATCGGACCGCAATCGTTTTTCAAAGCGGCGGACAAGTCCGTCCTGTGGACGCTCTCATACAAGGGCAACGGTGGCATGACGTGCTTTGTGAAGGGCGAATTTGTATCGGACGACATGACCGTCGTGCTGAGCCATGACGATTGCTACAACGTGACCAAGGTTGACGCTATGGACTACGGTAGCCCCGATATGCAGCATTTTCTCGTTGGAGGTGCGTAATGGGCATCAAGTTTTCCGTGCATACCGATGGAATGGACGCTGTAAGGACCGCCGTTGCAAAGGCTTGTAAGCGCGCTGAACACGTTTTAGCCGAGCAGATGGAGAAAGACACTCAGCCTTTTGTGCCGATGCTCACAGGCTCGTTAACGCAGCGTACAAGGGTGGTTGGCAACGACATCATATACCCAGGCCCTTACGCGAGATTCCTGTATTACGGGAAAGTCATGGTTGACCCAAATACCGGCAGCACATACGCGCCGAAAGGCGGTACAAAGGTCGTGACTGACCGCAATTTAGTGTTCAACCACACGGCGCATCCACAGGCACAAGCCCATTGGGGCGAAGCGTCGAAAGCACAGAACCTTGGCAAGTGGGCACGCGTAGCAGAAAAGGCGGTGAAGAAGTACGGAACAGGTTAAAAAGACGGTCTCGGCAGCGGAAGAGGATCAAGTCTCCCGAAAGTTGCTTGCGTGGTTAAACACATTCCCTGACAAGCCGGTTGATTTGATTCGGTTCGAATTTCTTCCCGCCGATACTGCGGCGATGGCGCTGTCCACAATTCAGGCGGCGTACATCGTACAAAAATACATTCTCGGCGGATATCAGGCGGAATACCAATTCAAGGTCATCTACCGCATGAAGCCGGGGAATAGCAATGATAAACGGCTCAAAGCTGACGAGCTGCTTAACGCCTTGGGCGATTGGGCAACAAGCGAAACGCCGCCTGACATTGGCGACGGTCGGCGCGTCATTCGCATTGAGCCGACAACGCGGTCCTCGCTTTTTGCCGTGTATGAAAACGGTGACGAGGATCATCAAATCCTTATGAAAATGAACTACGAGGTGATTAAAAATGACTGATATGACCTTTAACACCACGGCGGGGCAGACCGTAGACCGAGAACTTCTGATTGCGTGTCTCAACACGGGCGAAACTGGAACCCCCACGTGGTCGCCCTTCGGTACGCGCGTCACGGATTCCAGCATGGAATACGACTGGCAGGAGGATTCCTCGAAGGATATCCTTGGCACGACGCGCACGACCATGAAGAAACCCATCATCACGCAGACCTTTGACCCGTCTAATCTGGACGCTGGGGATCCCGCCATCGTCAAGGTTTGGAATCTTGCAGTCAAGGAGCAGAACGCGGCGGCGCTGGCGAATCAGGACGTGCTGATTGTTCACGCCTATGCAGGCACGGCAAAGACCGCAGTATTTGCGGAGCGCTATTCGTCCTGCATGGTCAAGCCATCTTCCCTCGGCGGCGAGGGCGGCGGCTTTATCGGTATGCCTATCGACGTGACGCTTGGCGGCACGCGCACGATTGGCACTGCTGCTATCTCCGGCAATGCGATCACGTTTACAGAGGGAGAATAAGGAGGGACATCATGCAGGAACTTAATTTTGGCGACGGCCTTGTAACTTACACCGTAAATGGAAAGTGCGAGGTGTCGTTTAACCCTACCGACAGCAACTTTGTCGAAAGGCTCTACCTTGCCTTTGAAGACCTCGACAAAAAGCAGGAAGGGTACAAAACGCAGATTGAAAAGATGGGAGACAAAAAGCTCATCTTTGAATTTGCTCGTGAGCGCGACAAAGAGATGCGCGAGATCATTGACTCCGTTTTCGGGGCGCATATTGCAGATGATCTTTTTGGCGGAATGAACGTTTATGCGCTGGCAGAGGGAGTTCCTGTGTGGTGTAACTTCATGCTTGCTGTAATGGACGAAATCGACAATACGTTCTCCCGTGAACAGAAATTCACGAATCCGAGAATCAAAAAGTATCTCGATAAAGTCCAGAAGCATTAAACGGAGGGCGGTATGGGCTACGGACTTCCAAAAAGCGTAGAAATCAACGACCAGAACTTTTCTATTCGATATGACTTTCGAGTGATACTGACGATATTCGAGGTTCTGGACGATGAAGAACTCAGCGATGAAGAACGAGCTTATACCGCCCTTCGTCTCTTCTTTGTTGACTTTGATTCAATTCCCGACTACGACGAAGCGATCAAACAGCTGTTTTGGTTTATCAACGGTGGGCAATACCCTGATGATAAAAAGAAAGAGCCGGAGATCATTGATTGGGCGAAAGATTTTCAGTTTATCGTTTCCCCTGTCAACCGAGTGCTTGGGAAAGAGATTCGCGAAAGCGAATACGATCCAGATACCAACACTGGCGGTACGCACTGGTTTACTTTCTTGTCTGCTTATATGGAAATTGGCGATTGCTTCTTTGCGCAAGTCATCCGCATTCGAGAACTAAAGGCGAAAGGAAAACCCTTAGACAAGTCAGACCGAGAATTTTACCGACGCAATAAAGATGTGGTCGATATCCCGAAAAAGGTCTCGAAAGAAGAAGCGGATACGCTTAGTGCATGGTTGGGGAAAAAAGAACCGGCTCACGAATGAGCCGGTTGAAATTAAAGAGAGACTTGTTTGTTTTCATTTTTCTTTAAGTACGCATAAATTTTGCTGATTTTCTTCCCGTTCTGAGGTGCAGAGGTCACGTCAAATACAATGTATTTAACTTCTGGATCAGCCTGATATGCAAAGATAAGGTACTGACGGACAATTTTCGTTTTCTTCTTCTGTGCTGACCCTCCAAGCGCCGCGCCGATTGGGCCAAGTAAAATACCGCCCGCGATTGCGCCGCCGACGCTTGAAACGTATTGGGTCTGGATATCCTGCGGTGTCATAACAGACACATCGATTAGCTTTTCTGGCGAAAGCGTAAATGTTTGTCCGCTCGCTGAAAATGAAATAGATTCTGGGGAGCACATGGCGGAGCAGATAGACCCTGCTGCAAGGTCAAGCCCGCCGACAAGTTGTAGCTTGCACTTTACTGTTTGGATTTTAATCTTTTCGTCATAAGTCTGCGGTACGGCTTTATTAACGGCCAGAATCCCTAATGGGATAGGTATTGTTAGAAGGGCAACGCCAACCCATACTGGCATAGTTTCTTGGCCTTCTGGCGTTGTAGCAACTCCTACAATTAGGATCAAAAGAAACGATGCAAAGAAGACAACAAGGAATAACAAGGTTCTTTTCAATGCTTTCATTCTATTTCCCTCCCATTAAATACGGTTCTTTTACCATATCACAGCAAAAAACTAAAAGCAAGGTGGTGATTTTATGGCAGCGGACGGTTCGGTAGTTTTCAGCGTGGATCTGGACGACAAAGACGCTCAAAAAGAACTGAATAAACTGGTTAAAAAAATCGACACGCTTAACGATAAAATTTACCAGAAACAGCAAGACAAAATGCCGCTGGCAAAGCAGTCGGCAGAAATCGCGGCAAATCTCGATGCGGCAAAAGCGACGCTTGATTCAATGCACAGCGGCAAAGAGTTTTTTACGGCGGATTCCATCAAGGCACAGGAAAGCACTGTGAAATCTTTGCAAAAAGAGTATGACGCCGTTACAGCTAAAGTTGAGAAGATGGACGCTTCAATTCAGTCCGATACGGCAAATCTCGATAAGATGAAGACAAAAGCGGGGGAGCTTTCCGAAAAAATCTCCAGCACAAAAAACGGTGTTTTCGGGATGGGTGAGGCGACTAAAAAAGCCGACGAATACATGTCCCGCTTCGTTAACCGAGTAAAGAAGCTCGCTCTCAGGGCGTTTGTGTTTACTCTTATTACAAGGGCATTATCCGTTGTTCGTGATTATGTCTGGAAAGTCATCCAAGTAAATGACGAAGCCGCAAAAGCTATTGGACGCTTAAAGGGCGCGTTGCTCACTTTGGCACAACCGCTATTAAGTGTAATTGTTCCCGCCTTTACAGCGCTTGTGAACATCCTTACAAAGGTTATCAGCGTTATTGCAAACATTGTATCGATGCTTTTTGGAACAACGGCAAAAAAATCAGAAGCGGCGGCAAAAGGACTTTATAAAGAAGCAGATGCTATCGGTAGCGTCGGTTCGGCGGCAAAAGAAGCAAAAGGGAATCTTGCTAGTTTTGACGAGATCAACACGATTTCCACATCAAGCAGTGGAGGCAGCGCTGCGGCTGCGCTTGCAGATCGGCTTTCTCCCGTGTTTGAACAGTTTACGACCGACGAGTACAAAGCAAAGATCGACGAGCTTACGGCATACCTTAGCGGCGCGCTTTTAGCTCTTGGCGCAATTCTGTGTTTTTCCGGCGCAAATATCCCCCTCGGAATCGCACTTATGGCGGCGGGCGCGATTGGGCTTGTTACACTTATTAAAGAAAACTGGAACGCAATGTCTGACCGCCTTAGAGCTGCACTGACAAATGTGCTTTCGGTGCTGGGTCTTTTTGCCCTCGCCATTGGTGCAATTTTGTGTTTATCTGGCGCAAACATCCCCCTCGGCATTGGGCTTATGCTGGCAGGCGCGGCTATGCTGGGAACGGCAGTCGCCTTGAACTGGAATGCAGTAAACGACAAAACAAAAAATACATTGTCGGCCTTAATGATGACGCTCGGAATGACCTTGCTTGCCATCGGCGCAGTGCTTTGCTTTTCGGGAGCAAACTTACCTCTCGGTATTGGGTTAATGATTGCGGGTGCAGCATCTATTGCGGCGTCGGTCGCCATGAACTGGAACACAGCCCCCGAAAAGACAAAAGCCGCAATCAAATCTCTTATGGGTTCGATTGGCGTCTCGCTTATCGCTATCGGTGCGGTTCTGTGTTTCTCCGGCGCAAATCTTCCACTTGGCATTGGGATGATGATTGCTGGCGGCGCGGCTATTGCCGCTGCATCTGATCTGGATTGGAGTGCACTTCTTACCAAGCTTAAAGAAATGTGGCAGAACATTAAACAGTGGTGGAATATCAGCGTTTCGAAGTTTTTTACTGCTGATTACTGGAAAGCGTTAGGTCGAAGGATTATTGACGGCCTTTTGTCCGGCTTAAAAGCCGCATGGGAGAGCGTAAAAACGTGGGTGGCTAATGCCGTTAGCTGGTTTGGGAAAAAATTTGTTGAAGCACAAAATTCCATTGCAAGATCGAATTCTGGCCGCAGCGGAGGATTTGGAACTAGAAGTGGTGGCTTTGGAAGTCCTTCTCGCGCCCCCTCGATTAGCCGTATCTCCGCTCCTGCATTGGCTCGCGGTGCAGTCATTCCGCCCAACAAGGAATTTCTTGCTGTACTGGGCGACCAGAAGAGCGGAACGAACATTGAAACGCCACTTGCAACGATGGTCGAAGCATTTAAGCAGGCTATGTCGGAATCTGGCGGCACGACTACGGTTGTCATTCAGCTCGACGGTAAGGAAATCGCACGCAGCACCGTGAAGAATATCAACAACATGACGCGCGCGGCGGGTAAGCCCGTACTGCTGTACTAAGGAGGGGTAACATGGAAGTCCTTATTATCAACGGAACGGACTACTCCGATTTTATCGCCACAAAGGGTTATGGGTGGAGCCGCAACGACCTCGACAGCGATAAGACCACCCGCACAAAAGACGGGAAAATGCGCCGCGACAAGATTACCAGCAAGCGGAAGCTGAACTATACAACGCGCTCTATGCCTCGCGATAAGCTGGCAAAGCTTGATGATGACCTTAATGAGACAACGTTCACGGCCAAGTATCTTGACTTGCATGGAGTTCGAACCAGCACGTTTTATTGCTCGTCGATGGAATGCACGCTCGAAGAAGCGGCGGACGACAATGAGGTGTGGGGCGGCGCGGCGTTTAATTTAATCGAGGTGTGATATGGGGCCGACGACAAGTACGCTGTGGCGCGAGCTGCTCCACAAGCCTGGCACAGAACGAGAGTACAAATTTGACGTTGCGGGCACAGAATATGGCAAAGACGCGGAAGTGTCTCACTCTGTCGAATCGCAGTTATTTGAAGAATTCGGCATCGGAAACGCCTGCTGCGCAACATTAAAACTGGCACTGTATGCGGACAACGTACCGCGCGCCGCGACGATCAAGCGGTATCTCAGGCTCGTTAATGGCAGTCAGGTGACAGACTGGATTCCCAAAGGCGTGTTTTTTACCAATCGCCGTTCCTGCGATGGTGATTACTGGGAACTCGAAGCATACGACGCTATGAGAAAGGCTGACGTTGTGTGGGAGCCAGACCAGTCGCTTAACTTCCCGATGACTATGCCTGACGCCGTAAACATCTTTTGCCAGTTGATGGGCGTAGAGTTGGACAGCCGAACAGTGCTCAATAGCTCATATACCATCGACTATCCTGCAAATGATTACACCATCCGCAACGAGTTGTGCTTTATCGCAGCGGCGCACGGGGGGAACTGGATTATCACCGATGCAGGGAAACTGTTGCTTATTCCGTTGTTGTCTATGCCTACCGAGACGAACTATCTCATTACAGAAGCGGGCAACGCTATTATATTCGGAGGGGTGAGAATCCTTGTCTGAAAAGTATTATGTCGGCAGAGACGTTACAAGTTTTTCCGACAAGGGCAAGTACAAGCCTATCTCCCGCGTGACGCTGCTTGTGGACGATGAAAATAGCCTGACGGCGGGCGATGATACCGGCATGGAAGTTATTGCAAGCTGCCCTCACGCAACGCAGCCAATGGTAAATGCTTTGCTGCAAACCATGAAAGGCTACCGGTATCAGGCTTACGAAGCAGGCGCAGCAAACATCGATCCAGCGGCAGAGTTGGGAGATGGTGTGACGGTTGGTGGCATTTATTCGCCACTGTCTAAACTCTCTGATGATGGGCGCGGATACTCGGGTATTTCTTCCCCCGGAGAAGCGGAGATGGAAGACGAATACCCATCTGATGGGTACATCACGCAGGAGTTCAACCGCAAGATTGCCGAAACCCGCTCGCTCATCACCAAGACCAGCGAGGCGATCATGCTCAAGGTCGAGGGCATCGACGGCAAGTACACTGAGGTCAAAACCACGCTGGACGGCCTGACGGTGACGGACGCGAGCGGCACGACCAAGATCAACGGCAGCAGCATCAAGACGGATAATCTGTACGTCGATGCGGCGAATATCAAGGGTACGCTGACAGCCGACCAAATCCAGACCGGCAGCATCCGCGTCGGCGATCTCAAGGACGGCTCGAATTATGCTACGAAGACCTACGTCGACAACAACGCGGGCCTGAGCGCAAGCGAGGTCGACAATGCAATCGCGACGTACATTGACAGCACTTCTATCACAGCGCAGAAGTTGCGCGGCCAGACGGTGGAACTCCTGGCAAACAGCAATACCAAAGTGGGCGAACTTTCGCTCGTCGAGACGAACGTTGACTATGGTATCGGCATTAAAACCCTCTATGGCGGTATCAAGCTGGAATCGGCGACTAACGTATACCTAAAAGCCAGCGGTCCCTACGGTGGATTTATCACGCTGTCCAACAACATTGTGTCGCTCGGCGGCGGCGAGCTGTATATCGGCAGCCAGATGTACGGAAATAGCTTACCGGCCGGTAGCTGGGGAAAACTGTTTTTCCTCCGTCAGTGAGGTGACGCATGGCAAGTTTTAGCGTCAGCGTTACGGCGACGGGGTCGACGACAGCCGTTCTCAACGGCACGTTTTACGGAGACAGCTACCACGACCGAGCACGTGCAATCTACGTGACCGGCATTCTGGGGTACGGGTATTACTTGACTTCGAACGAGGATTCCGGCGCGAACAACACGTTTACGGATTCGTTCGACGGACTTACTCCCGGCAAAACCTACGATTGGGAGGCAGTGCTCTGCTATTGGGACACCAACCTCAATCAATGGGTGGAGACCAGCTATTCCGACAGCGGATCGTTTACCACAGAGGGCGGCGGCACTTCGGGCGGCGCTGTGTACATCTACACGGATATGTGGCGAGCGTATACGCCATACATCTACACGGACACGTGGAGACCCTACAACGCAGAAATCTACACCGACTCTTGGTGGGAGTCGGGATAAGGAGGCACTATGAAAAAGCAGGTAATGCAGATCCTTGACAGCGCATTTAATACGCTGTCCTCAGTGATGATCTCCGCGAACGACGCGGAGAAGATGGCAAAGGTCAAGGGAGAGCTGCGGCAGGCATATGCGATCCTCGAGCGGCTCGACCAGCAGGCGGCGCACGTACCCGCAGAGCCGCCCGCGAAAGCTGCCGAGACGGAAAGCGAGGTAACAGATGGCTGATAAAGCAATTTCCGACCTCACTCAAGCAACACAAATCACCAACGAAGATCTTTTTGTTTTGCAGCAGGGCGGCACAGCGAAAAAGCTCAAAGGCGCAACGCTGCTGGACTTCGTCACGCTGAGCGTTGTATCGGTCACGGTGACAACACTGCCCGCAGGAAGTTTGGCAACGGCGACCTACGATAAGTCGACTGGTACGCTGGCGCTTGGCATCCCGCAGGGCAGCAAGGGCGACACCGGTGCGACAGGTGCGACGGGTGCGACCGGTCCGCAGGGTAAACAAGGCATACAAGGTGAGACCGGTGCAACAGGCGCGACCGGCCCCCAAGGCCCCGCAGGCCCCGCAAACGTGCTGACCATCGGCTCGGTCACGTCCGGCAAGGTGGCGAGCGCGACCATTACCGGAGAAGCCCCAAATCAGGTGCTCAACCTTGTGCTCGAAAAGGGTGACAAGGGTGAAACCGGCGAAAAAGGTGCAACAGGCGACACCGGCCCACAGGGTGAACAGGGCATCCAAGGTCCGCAGGGCAGCCCCGGCACGGATGCTCCCACAATTACCGGTATTACCATCCGGCAGAGCGACTATCACCTTATCGTGACGCTGTCGAACGGCACGAGCTATGACGCAGGCTATTGCCGTGGCGCTTCTGGTGCTGGTACGGGTGACATGCTGGCCTCAGTGTATGACCCTCAAAACAAGCACCAGGACATCTTTTCATACATTGACAACGCTATCAAGGACGTCAAGGTAACTACCGACGCAACGCCTACGCAGGGCAGCGCGAACCCCGTACAGTCCGGCGGCGTGTACTCGGCGCTCGTCAATAAGCTGGACAAGACCGGCGACGGCAGTAATGTCACGGCGGCTTTCACGGCAGCGAGAACCCGCGCAAATATTGCGACGGGTGAAAAGCTCTCCGTGCTGTTCGGCAAAATCGCGAAGTGGTTCGCCGACCTCGGCACTCTGGCTTTTAAGTCCACGGTGGCAAAATCCGACCTTGCAAGCGACGTGCAGGCGAGTTTGGGCAAGGCTGACAGTGCCTTGCAGAGTGCGCCGGTTACAAGCGTCAACAGTAAGACAGGCGCGGTGAGCCTTGCAAAGGGAGATGTAGGCCTCGGCAATGTGGACAACGTCAAGCAGTACAGTAAGAACAATCCGCCACCGTATCCTGTCACGTCGGTCAATGGTAAGACGGGCGCGGTCACGGTCAGTGTTCCAACAGTTCCATCCACGACCAACATTCTCAAGGGCAACGGCTCAGGCGGGCTGGTGGCGGCGACGCGCGGCAGCGACTATATCGCATCCGGCAACATTGTCAAGCAGACACTCGTGAGCACGGAGACCACGCCCACCGAGGACTACGCGATCAACTGGGTGTACGGCTAAGGAGGCGGAAATGGCTACATTTACTGTAGAGATAACGCCGGATTCTAGCAACGGGACTATCGCCCACGCAGTCGGAAAGTTTTCCGGAGGGTCAAGCAGCTATAAAGGTCAGCGGCGCATGGACGTTGCCGTCAGCGGCGTCGGGACATTTTCTGCGTTATCGCCGGAGACAAGCGGAGGCGAAAACACTTTTTCTCTCGACATCACGGGGCTGACGCCGGGGACAACGTACAACTGGAGCGCGTCACTCTACTACAAAAATACGTCCGGGGGTTGGGTGACAGCAGGATCGCAGTACGATAAATCCGGAAGCTTTACGACGAAAAGTAAAACCCCTACATTACCAAAAACGCTCGTCAACGGCACTGCTTACGACGTTAAGGGCGGGAAGTGCCTCGTCAACGGCACGGTGTACAACATCAAGAAAGGCAGGACGCTCATCAACGGGACGGGGTATGACATCAACTTTGAGCCGGATGTGAGCTTGACGTGGTACTTCAACGAAACCATTGATATAACGTCGCAGCCAGACAAATTCTGGGGGTATAGTAGCGGGATTGCTGTCAGTTTTGTGTCTGGCTATTATGGCGTTACCTACGACCATCTTATCCGAGGCTACGACGACACTTACGGTGTAAGAACTTTAATCTACTATAGAAAGATTACCGAGACCAAGGAACTCGCCTACCGAAACGGCTGGCGGGGGGAGGTATACCGCACCATCACTTTTGATGAATTACCCACCGGTGATCTCTTGACGTGGCTGCAAGCCAACGCCACGCCGCAATAAGAAAGGAGCAGCACATGAGTATCTACGTAAAAGTCAACAACACGGAATATCCCGCTACGGTCAACGGCAACCTTGTTGACCGCAACTGGAACGGCCGTGATACCAAAACCATCTATCTGACCATGTCCTACGACGCCGTAGTGGCACTGTTGCCCGACAATACCCCGTGGAGCATTGTGCAGCGCGAGACGCAGGACGTGCTGGACGAGCAGGGCCAGCCCACGGGCGAGACCAAAGAGGTCGTCAACGAGTACGACAACAGCGAGTACAGCCTTGCTGGCGACATCACCGACCACCGCGACGGCACCGTCAGCATTAAGATGGGCAAGCCCACGGAATCCGAGCTTTCGGCGGCGACCGTAACGGCGCTGGTCGGTCAGAGCATCACGCCGCAGCGCGCGGCAAGGCTGCGACCGATGATCGAACAGGCCAGCGCGTCGCTCTCTGACGGCGAGGCGGCGAAGTCGCCCGAGCTGTTCCCGCGCTGGGCGGATCACATCGGCGAGACCGTCAAGCCCGGCGACCGCCGCAGTGATACGGACGAAAGCGGCGTGCTGCACGTCTACCGCGTCAACAAAGGTCAGGGCCACACCACGCAAGAGAACTGGCCGCCGCATTCCACCCCTGCCATGTGGACGATCATCAACGTCGACCACGCGGGTACTCAAGATGACCCGATTCCGGCCGCTCGCGGCATGGAGTACGAGTATGGTCTTTATTACAAAGACCCCGAAGACACTAAGCTATACCTGTGCGAGCGTACCGGCGAGGCCGCGGGCGGGAAGATCGTCTTGCAGTATCTGCCACACGAGTTGGTAGGGAACTATTTCACGGCGGTCTAAGACCGCAGAAAGGGAGCGGGATATGGATAATGCAAAGCACTACGATGACGCAGAGATCGCTCTGATCGAAAGCCGATGCAAGAGCAATACGCACCGCATCAACGAGTTACAGGAGCACCAAACGGCGCTTGACAGGCTGGCAACGTCGGTCGAGGTGCTGGCGACCAAGCAGGAGACCGTCGAGGGAGACGTCAAAGAGATCAAAGAGGACGTGAAAGCCATCACGGGCAAAGCGGGGAAGCGCTGGGACAGTCTGGTCGACAAGGCTCTCGCGGCGCTGGCGGGCGCGTTTATCGCGTGGCTGCTGTCGGGTGTGGTTCTATGAAGAAACTGAGAAAGCGGGATAAGTACGTCATCGCGGCAGTGCTCAACCTCTGCTGGTACTGCATTGCGGTGCTCGTATTGACCGCGCATGACAAGGTAGTGCCGGACAGCCTGACCGTCGCGTGGTTCGCCGCGTGGACGGCAGAACTCGGCCTGCTGGCGGGAATCAAAATCAAGGGAAAGGACGAATAACATGAATGAAAGAATCATCAAGCGTATCGCAAACCTCATGAGCGTCAAGAGCATCGTGACGCTGGTGCTGACGGGCGTTTTCGCGTACATGGCGGTGACGGGCAACATCTCGCAGGACTTCATGACGATCTATGCGGTCATCATCGCGTTCTACTTCGGCACGCAGTCGCAGAAGGCACAGGACGCCATCGACAAGGGGGCGTGAGGCATGGCGAGAGCAGAAGACATTCTTACCGTCGCTAAAAAAGAGATCGGCACGGTGGAGCAGCCGGGCAACCGACAGAAGTACGGCAAAGCCTACGGCATGGACGGCGTGTACTGGTGTATGCAGTTCGTGTGGTGGTGCTTCCAGCAGGTGGATAAGCGGCTCTTTTACGGCGGCGGGAAGACCGCAAGCTGCGGCGAGCTGATGAACTACGCCAAGGCTCACGGGCAGTGGGTCACGTCCGGTTATCAGCCGGGCGACGTGCTCATCTATGACTTCCCCAACACGAAGGTCAAGACCGACCATTGCGGCATCTGCGAGAGCGTGAGTGGGCAGTACGTGATCGCCATCGAGGGCAATACCTCCAACGGCAACACCGGCAGCCAGAGCAACGGCGACGGGGTGTATCGCCGCAAGCGCAAGCTGTCGCTCGTGCTGGGCGCATACCGCCCGAAGTATGAGGCGAGTTACCGCGAGGTGCTCAAAAAGCGCGCGGGGCTGGAAGACAAGACGATGGACTACCTCGCGGCGTACAAGTACGGTGATGACTTAATTCGCAAACTCGCAACGATGAAATAAATGTGCCCGAATCGGGCACGGAAAGGGAAACGGGCGGGAGACCTGCAACGTCTCCCCTCGCGTGAGCGCTCTGCAAGCCCCGGTGCACAGCATGGACAAGCAGCACCGAGCGATCCGCGCGCAACTATCCTCTATGGCCCCGCGCAGGGCTATAGCATACATCCAAGCCTATGACCTGCCGCCCGATGAGATGGCATGCCTCATCGAGTGTGACGTGCGAGGGCATTCCCTCGTGCAGGTCGCCGCTCAGCTCCACATGAGCGTGGACGGCCTCGCCAAGCTGCGCCGCCGGGCTTACCGCAAGCTTGCCGACGGGCAGAAAGAGAGCACCGACTAATCAGTCGGTGCTCTCTTTTTTGACTTCGCTTTGCTTTGATTCCGTCCCGCTCCGGCGCTTGGCGTCCGCGCGATGCTGGACCTCTTTTCGATGGGCTGCGGCGCACTCAGGGGAGCAGGTAACGGTGGGGGTGCCGGGGACTATCTCCCAGCCACAGACAACACAGACCTTTACGCCGCTGCGGGATTTTTCGCGGCGTTTTATGTAGTAATCGTGTTCGGCGTTCCAGCTTTTTGACTGCGCGCGGTCGATTTCGCGGACGGCATCCGGGGCGCATTTTGGACAATACTTTTGCAATCCGGATTGGATGACATACTCTCCACCGCAGATCACGCAGTTATCGATATCTCCCAGATGCCGGGAAAAACCGGTGGACCGGTACTTTTGCTTCCGGGCCTTCTGCCGCTCTGCCCGACAGGTTGGGCAGTAGCTGGCTCGGGGCCCTCCGATGAAGTTGGCCCCGCAGGTGTGGCAGGTTCGCGTGCGCAGGGTGGTCGACCGGGATGCGGCAAGGCAGTCATCGCACTTCGCCTGCTCTGCGCGATCGGTGGAAAAAATCTTGCCGCAGGTGATACATTTTTTAGTCCGCATACACAGTCTCCTTTGCCGCGTTATAACAAAAATTTTGCATCTACGCCCAGCGCGTCGGCGATGGCAAGCAGGTTTTTGGCGGTCAGATTGCCCGCCTCCGCCTCCCCCAGCTCCACGCGCTGGATCTGGCGGATATTGACGCCGGACTTCTTGGCAAGCTCGGACTGAGTCATGTCTGCCATGCGGCGCGACCACTCCAGCTTGGTGATCGGGCGGTTATGGCAGTCTCGCCCGTAATTGACCAGCGAGCAGGCGGTGCAGTCCCCGTCTTCGCGCTGGCAGTCGTTGTATTTTCGTCTCATATCGTAGTCACCTTCTTTAGAGGAGATCGTAGCCCACGAGAGGGAAATTACCGTATTCATCCGGCTCCTGCCCATACACAGGACGGAGGCGGCGGCCCCCGTCGATGTCCCATTCCTCACCGTTCCAGTAGCGGTCGCCGTACTGCTGGAGCCATTCGCCGAGAGCGGCGAGATTTTCGTCGGTGGGGTTCTTTATGGCCGCCTCGCGGAGTTCTTCATATCTGTATTCGTTCATGATGTTCCTCCTCCTGTAAGTTTTATAGATCGAGCATAGTCGCGCCGCCGTTGCGGGCGTCGACAATGTTGTTAATTTCCTCGTAGCAGGTTACGGGGTCCGGCTCGCCGCCCTCCCAGCCGTCGGCGATGGGGTCGCCGCCGGCCTTGAGCGCGTCCAGCGTCTCAACGACCAGAGCACGGTCCGCGTCGCAGAGGTAGTAGATGCAGGAGCCGTTTTCGTCCATGACAGCGAGGTGCAAACGACCGGCGTTATCCTCGTAGATACTGTAAGTGTACTTCATTTTTGTTTCCTCCCGGGGTGTTCCCCTCTCTTGTTTACATGCTTATTATACGCTAATATTAGCATATTGTCAAGAAAAAATCACAGAGTTTTGAAGAAATTTTTGAGGGCAAAACGCGGGCATTTTGCGGGCAATTTCCCGCGGCAAAATCGCGGTACGATAGGGGCAACAAAAGGAGGTGCGCGCGATGTACGACCGACTTTTAGCTTTGGGATTTACCGAGCAAATGGCGATGGACATTCTCGCGCTTTTTCCTGACCCTGACGAGCTGAGAACATACGTCTACTTTGCGGAGCTTTTCCATGTATAGCTATTTCAACCCGAATCCGGCGGGACGCAACGTGTCGGACTGCACCGTGCGCGCGATCTGCAAGGCGACCGGCAAGGACTGGGGCGAAGTTTATTTGTCGCTGTGCATACAGGGGTACTTAAACGGTGACCTCCCCAATGCAAATGCGTGTTGGGGCTCGTATCTGCGGTCTTTAAGCTACCGGAGATACATCATACCGGACACCTGCCCGGACTGTTACACGGTCGGTAAGTTTGCCGACGAGCACCCACGCGGTACCTATATCCTCGCTCTCTCTGGACATGTGGTGTGCGTGCAAAACGGCGTGATCTATGACAGCTGGAACAGCGAAAACGAAATCCCGCTTTATTACTGGGTCAAAGAAACGGAGGAATGAACATGGCATATCCCTATTTCAACCCCTATTATCCGCAACCGATGCCGGACAACCTCATGCAGATGCGGCAGATGCAGCAGCCACAGATGCCGCCCATGCAGCAGTCTATGCCGCAGCCAGTGCAACAGAACCCCATCGCGCAGGGCGGCGTGCAGTGGGTGAGCAGCGAGCAGGAGGCGAGAGGCTACCTGATCGCGCCCAACTCCGCCGTGGCGTTGTGGGATTCCACCGCCCCCACCGTGTACCTCAAGCAGGCAGACGCAAGCGGCAAGCCGACGCTCAAGATTTACGATCTCGTAGAACGCGCAGAAACGCCCCGTACAGCGCCACAGGAAAAGGGTGCGGAATTTGTCACCCGCGAGGAGTTCGACCGTCTGGCGGCACTTGTGGGCGAGTTAAAGGGCAAAAAGAAGCGCAAAGTCGAGGAGGACGAGGACGATGAGTAATCCGTTTATGGCCGCGCTGGGCGGCGGGCAGATGCCGGGGCCGATGGGTGAGCTGATGCAGCTTAAGCAGAAATTCCAACAGTTCCAAAGCGGCTTTCAGGGAAACCCAAAAGAAGAAGTCAATAAGCTCCTGCAATCTGGCGCTATGAGCCAGCAGGAGTTAAACCAACTGCAAACGATGGCGAAGCAGTTCGAGCATTTATTCCATTGATCTTATCGTGGCCACGATTTGATAAATAAAATTTATGAAAGGAGAGATAACATGTCTCTTTCTGATGGTACTCCCATGATGACTATGCCGGTCGCCCCCGCGAACAGTTACGGCGGCGGTATGGGTATGTGGGGCGACAACTGGATCTGGATTATCGTTCTTTTCCTCTTCGGCTGGGGCCGCAACGGATTTGGCAACGGTAACGGCGGCGGTGTGATGGACGGCTACGTTCTGACATCTGACTTTGCGAGCGTTGAGCGCAAGCTCGACAGTATTGCAAATGGCATTTGCGATTCCACCTTTGCGTTGAACAATGCCATTACTGGCGGCTTTGCTGCGACCGCACAGGCCATCAACAGCGGCTTCGGCAATGCCGAGCTGTCCCGCGCAAACCAGCAGGCGGCTCTCATGCAGCAGCTCAACGCCATGCAGATGCAGGCTGCTAATTGCTGCTGCGAGAATCGCGCGGCTATCGCGCAGGTGCGCTATGACATGGCGACGCAGGCGTGCGACACGCGCAACACCGTGCAGAACGCGACGCGCGACATTATCGACGCGATGAACAGCGGTTTCCGCGGCATTGATCAGCGTCTCACTGCGCAGGAGATCGCTGCGAAGGACGCGAAGATTGCTGAACAGAACCAGCGTCTTTTTGCTGCTGACCTCGCGGCCTCTCAGTCGGCTCAGACGCTTGATATGCGCAACTATGTTAGCGCACAGTTCGCGTATTACAATCCGCGTCCCGTTCCTTCGTTTTCCGTTCCGGCCCCGTATCAGTATACTGGGTGCGGCTGCGGCTTCAATCAGGGTTGCGGCTGCTGACAACTGCATAGCATAGCTTTTTGTTGGTGATGTTTTGTTGATGCCAACAAAATGTTCGGCCCCGTGCCGATACTACGACAAACGCGGCGGGGCAATAGCTCCGCCGCTGTATTTTTAGAAAGGACTGAAATATATGGCTGAATATGTAAATCCCGGCATCGCAGTCGTCCCCGCTGGCCAGAATGTGCCGATGGTCTCCACGGCGGCTTGCGGCAAGCCCTGCATCGTCCACCGCGAGGGTAGCGGACTTGTCACCCTGCGTGGACTGACGCAGCAGTGCAAGGCACGCTTTAAGGTGGGTTTTGGCGCGAACATCGCCGTTCCCACAGGGGGAACGGTAGGCGCGATCACCACGGCGCTTGCCGTCAACGGCGAAGAGCTCAATAGCGCCACGGCGACCGTTACACCCGCTGCGGTGGATAACTATTTTAACGTCTATGTCAGCGCCATCGTGGAAGTGCCGCGCGGCTGCTGTGTGACGGTAGCGGCGAAGAACACAAGCGCGCAGGCGGTTAGCTTTGCCAACAGCAATCTGACCATCGACCGCGTGAGCTGAAAGGAGAATGAACAATGGGTATGAAATCTATGTATGATCTGCGCGACATGCTCTGCAAGGAGCTGGAAGAAATCACTCGCAAGGGTGAGCTTGGCGCAGGTGACCTTGACATCGTGCATAAGCTGACTGATACCATTAAGAACATCGACAAGATCGAAGCGATGGAAGAAGATGGCTATTCCAGCCGCCGCGACGAGTACGATATGCGCGGCAAAGGCAGACGCGGCACGCACTACGTGCGCGGCCACTATTCCCGTGATGGCAGCATCGACAACATGAAACGCCAGTTGCAGGAAATGTTGGACAACGCCGACGATGAAAGCATCCGCAGAGCCATCCAGCGCTGCATGGACACGATTGAGGGCTAAAGGGGGTGCGCCCCTATGGTCGACGAGAACGAGGTCAAGCGCTGGATAGCTCGCCTTGAAACGGAAGAATCAAGCTGGACAAACTATGAGCGCCTTGCTGTGCTGTATGCTATCCGTGACCAGCAAAGCGGCATCAGGGAGAGAGCTTTGCCAACGGCATACTCTGCAGCGCCCGCGCCGGTCAACGTCGAAACATACGGCGACAGCGATTTTCTGCGCGCAGTGGCAGATGTTCCGCCGGACAAGGCATGGGAGATCATGGACGAGCTGATGGACAGTTTGAAAATTGTAAACGAGCGCGTCTATAATAGCGTCATGCGCAAACTAGAAAAGTAAATTGCAGATGGAATTGCAGATGAGTTACAAAAAACCTTGTAATATCAATGCTTTTGCGGATTTGGTTGCGGGTTCGACTCCCGCCGCCTCCACCATAAGTCTCGCCGTGATTTTAGTCAAATTGCGGCGGGCTTTTTGCGTTGACACATTGATGTTTGAATTGGACAGGGAAGTGTATTGTATGAAAAAAGTTCTATCGGTATCAATAAAGACGATCATCTTTTTTGTGGGTTGGGCCATATGCGTATCGGTTATCCCGATACCGGATACCGCAAGTGCGGTAATCTGGAGATTTTGGGCAGAACTGATCCCGCTTTTGTCCGTTATTGCGATCACACTTATTTTCTGGCTGGCAGATCAGAAAAAGATACGATTACATCTGACCGGGAAGCCTGTTTATAACATCATATTGGGCGGCGTAACAGGGACGATTTGGCTGGGGGCATCTGTGGGGATATTATCTATCCTCGGAGTTGTACAGATAGAGGGCAAAAATCAAATCGCTATGCTGTGGTTGTGGCTGCTTGCGGCTTTTCTCAATACCGTTATGCAGGAAATGCTGGTTCGCGGCTATTTATACCAGATGATAAAAAGTAACGGTAGCATCGCCGCCGCGATTATCGTATCTACGGGCTTATTTACATTTGCGCACGGCGGCGCGTTTGAGGCAGGAATCCTTCCTGTGCTCAATGTCATCACAATGAGCCTTTTTATGACGGCGGTTTTGGAATACACGGGTTCCTTGATCGCGCCGATCGTGATCCATTTTTTGTGGAACGGTGTGGGCGCGATCATTCTGGGAGGAGCCTCTCTGGCGGAAGATTATCCTCACTTGTTTGATATGACGATTCACGGCAATCCGATTCTGTCCGGCGGCAGCTGTAAAATCGAAGGTAGCATCATTGTGCTTTTTATGAATCTGGCGTTCTTGATTGGGTTTGTAGCCGCAAAAAAGAGAAAGGATCGGAATAGATAGTATCCGATTTGCTGTAATGAACTGTTCCTTACTTTGACGATGAGATGGGGGAATAACAACGTCCCGCTTTGCAATGTCCGCTACAACATCATCTATGAAAAAATCCCGAAAGATCATCTTTCGGGATTTTTTGTCAGCCGCTGAGCTCGCGGATCTCGTCCTGAATGAGCCGACCCGCCGCGGCGGCGAGCTGGTCAATGCGGCGAATGCGCGCAAGGTCGCGGCCATAGATGGCGTTCGCGGCGGGAACGCTCGCGTTTTCACCCATGAAGACGGCTGCGACGCGGATGCCCTGCGCGCGTAGGGCGCGCACCTCCTCCGCCGTGTCATCGACGCCGATCTGCCCGTCGTAGTCGCGGCTGAGCGGGACTTTGCCGCTCGGCAGGATTTTGTGGCTGTCGTCGGGTGAGGCGTCGGTCAGCAGGATGAGCAGATGCTTTTCCGCGGGTGCGGACTTGATGAGCTCGCCCGCGCCGCGCAGCGCGAGCCCATCGCGGTTCCAGCCCGCGGCGAAGTAATTGAAAACGTTTCGTTCGCCGTTTTTGTCGCCAAAATCCTTCAAAATGCGCAGCACCGTGTAGCCGCGCAGGCTGCAAAAGCTCGTCACGCGCACGGGGATGCCGCAGGAGGCGAGGCTTTTGGCTAAGATATATCCCTGAATGGCGATAGCCTCCTGACAGTGCAGGCGCGAGGCCGAGGCGTCGAGCATCAGATCGACGGCAAAGCCGGGACGGCTCTCCTCGTCGCTGCGCAAAAATACGCGGTCGTCGTGCAGCACCGGTTCGCGCCAGACCTTGGTCCCGTCCAGCCAGCCCTGACGGGCGGGGATGCGCTCGGGCTGCTGGTGGACGAGCAGGCAGTTTCGAATTTGCTCGCTCAGGCGCGCGAGCGCGCTCTGGTGCAGATCGAGGTCGCGCGCGAAGGCGGCGCGGTTCAGCTTGGCCTGATCCTCAGCCTGCTCGTAAAGGCGCTGCGTGTCCGCGCTGATGAGCTGGTCCGACGCGCTCGCGCCCTTTGTGAACCACAGATGGCAGCCCAGGTGGTTGCCGGTGCAGAGCTGCTGCTCGATGCGCGCGAGCTTGTCGGGGGAATAGATGCTGCGGCCGAAGCAGCGCTCGATGTAGCCGCGGTCCTCCGTTTCGTGCTCGTTGGAGCGCAGACGCGAGCGCAGCGCGTTCGAGACCTTGACCATGCCGTTTTCCCCGGGCATGGCGGAGCGGCCAATGGTCAGATCGTCCGTGCGGACGATCTCGGTCGGCAGGAGCTTTGTGAGAAGCGGTGCCCACTTGTCGTCAAAGTGCAGCTGAAACCCGCCTTTTTTATGCACCGTGCCATCGAATTGCAGGTACTTTTCAAATGCCGCGCGCACGGCGATCTCAAGCTCGGCGGCGTTCATCGTGCCGGGGCAGGCGAGCGCTTGCGCGAGCCCTTTTTCCCACGGGGCGAGAATGGGCGGCTTTTGCCCGAGGATCGTCTTCCAGCGGTCGGACTGCACGGCGTAGACGAGCTGGTTTTTCTCCATCCACTCCTGCCGCGAGAGCTGGTATTCCGACGCGAAAAACTCCTCCGCGTGCTTGCGGCGGAGATCGGCGAGCACAGGGCGCTCGGGCAGTTCCTTTTCATACGCCGCGTTCTCGAGCGCCAGCCAGCACAGCTCGTCGAAAACGTTCTGCCGCGCGTCGCCCGCCCAGTAGGCAAAGAGACGCTTTGGCATCTTGTCGCCGAACCACTTGTGCACAAGGCCGATGACGCAGTTCATGTAAAAGTCCGGCTCGCCGTTTGATTTGAGCGCTAAGAACTGCGGCTCGAACTGGTAGTCCCCGCTCGCCGTCCAGACGAGGTTGATGGCGCGGCGCTGCTGGGCGGAATAGCTTGACGTTTCCATGTCAGTCGGTGAACAGACGGCTGCGGTCAAGCTTTGCGGGGATGCGCGCGGCGATGACGTCGCGGATCAGGCTCTGCTCGTAGGAGTCAAACGCCTTGTTCGTGATGCCCATGTCAAGCGCGCGGCTCGCGCCCACGCCGCGGCGGATCAGACGCAGCGCGTCGAGAAGACCGCGCAGGTCGAGCGCCTTTTCGGAGATCTCCGCGTTTTCGCACTTTTTCTGCAGGTCGAGGAACAGCTGGGCGAATTGCTCCTTATACTTCTTTTCAAGCGTCGGGAACTCATCGCTAAGCAACCGCACAAGACCGTCCTGGTCGATGGACGGCATCTGGATGACGACAAAGCGCGACGTGAGCGCTTCGTTCAGCTCGCGTGTGCCGGCATAGCCGTAGTTCATCGTGCCGATGAAGCGCGCGGCGGGATCGACCTCCACGCGCTCGTAGCCGGGAACGTCGATGGCGCGGCGGAAGTCGAGCGTCGCGTGCAGTACAGCAAGCGCCTCATTTTTTGCCATGTTGATCTCGTCGAGCACGCCGAAGCCACCATGCTTTGCGCAAAGGTACACGGGGCCGGGGCGGAAGCGGACCTCGCCGCCCTCGAACGTGTCCATGCCGATGAGGCTCGCGGCGTCCATGTTCACGTGGAACGACACGTCCCATGCGGGACGGGCGAAGACCTGGGCGAGGTTTTCCGCCAGCACGTTTTTGCCCGTGGCCTTGCTGCCCGCGAGCAGCAGGTTCTCCCCGCACAAAATGGCGGCGACCGCCGCCTCCCACACGTCCTTGCCATAATAATGATACCGCGGCTGCGGGATGCGGTTTTGCAGCTCTGGCGGCGTCGGATACTGCGCGTTAAATTCACGAATGCCATCCAAAAGGTCGGGACTCAGCCCCTCCTGTTTCAAAAAATCCAACAAATCGATCACTCTTTCTTGCCATGTGCACTGCACGTTCTTTTTTTCGGTCATCATCATAACACGGAAAAGGGAGTTTGCAAGCAAAAGTTTTGCATTTTTACAGAAAATATATAGCGGTTTTCTGCTTTTCGCACAGGTGCGAAGGGATATGCCGCCTGCGGGCGGCAGGGGCAAAGGGGATATTCTCTTTCGCGAAAGAGAATATCCCCTTTGGAACCCCAAGAGAAAGGCTTTTGATTGGCAGTTCCGGGCTTGAATGACCTTTATGCCTCCGGAATGGGAGTGCCTGCGCGCGGCGTTGCCGCGTTGATGCCTGCTATACGATTTGGTGTGCTTCTATTATCCGCTGCCGCTCTGCCAGTCTTGTAGTAGTGCAGCCTAATTCCCGTCTACCGCCAGCCCCTACAATGCGGCGAGCGCAGTAATGCCGCTATTTCGCAGGCAGTTTGCCGCCGAGGTAACGTCACTCGCGCCTCACGATAGTAAGGCGCGGTTGCGAGTTGCCACGACTCGCAGAAGATTCATGGCGAAGCCATGTACACTGCACCCGATTCCGCAGGCTGAGCAGTTCTTCAAGATCGAGACTGCCAATGTCGGGGGTTGAGGGGGGCTCCCCTCGCGTTCTCTTGGGGGATCTAAAGGGGGCCATTCTCTCACGTGAGAGAATGGCCCCCTTTGTCCGCACCCTGCGGGTACGCAGGGAATAGGAAAACGGCGCTTGCGCCGCATTGCAAAATGCGTATTGACAAAATATGACGTTATCCATATAATGTCATAAGTTGAAAAAAGGGAGGACGTCTGCTATGCTGCTGAAAAAACGCAACAAATGTCATTTCGTTTCCCTTTTTGTTTTTCATATTTAGTATATGGACCATCTGTCGATTCCTCGACAGGTGGTCTTTTTTTAGGAGGAGAGAGCGATGATCGAAAATTGGAAGGACGTTCAGATCGTGCCGGAGTTCTGCGATCAGGGCGTGGACTGCTACCGGCTGGAGGGGGGACACTTCCTCAACGAGTATTACATTGTCTCGGAGGCCGAGACGCGAAAGCTGATGAACCATCCGGAGGTGGTGGGCTACGAGGTGTACGCCTCGCTCGTGACGGCGACCTCACAGATGATGTACTACCTGAAGGAGAAAAAGAAGATCACGTCGGCGAATATCCTCTCGATCCTGCGGGGAGCCTTGAACTACCCGCTGGAGGAGAGCTGCTACAAAGAGCACATCCGCGTCCACGACATCAGCTTTATGTCGAGCGAGCGCGTTTTTGAAAACGGCGAGATGACGGGCCTTGAGATCAAATACTGCAAGCTTGCCACCGTGCCGAACAGCACGCTGCTGATCGGCGACATCATCGCCTCCGGCGAGACGCTTGTGAACTGCCTGCGCTATGTGATCGACTATTACCGCAAGCAGGGGGCCAAGCTGCGCAACATCGTCCTCTTCACGATCGGCGGCACGCAGGGCGTCGAGATCCTGGAAAAGCTGACGCAGGAGATCCGTGTGTACTGGCCGGGCTTTGAGGGATTTGTCACGGTGTATTACGAGGGCATTTTCAGCTGCTATGAAGAGGGAAACAAGGGCGTTTCCGGCATCAACCGCGCGCTGATCGACTTCTACTGGAAAGGCGGCATCATTGCCCCTGCCTTCCGTCGCGAGACGCTCTCGATGCAGAATCCCCTTTTTGAAAAGTGCACGATCTACGACGGCGGCGCCCGCCGCTACGAGATCCACGAGCATGTTGAAGAGGTGCTCGAATTCTGGAACGGCATCTTAGAGCGCGCCGACAGCATCGACAAGCAAGCGCTGCTCGAGGAAAAGCTCGGGCATCCGCTGCCGATCTCCTACGAGGACTGGCTGAAGGACTGTCACTATGAAAAACTGGACAAAAAGACGACGCGCTGGCTCTATCAGCAGGAGCGCGGCTTTGTGGAGGGCATGCGCGATGTCTCGCTGAAGGAGATCGCGCGCCAGCGGATCGACGAGTTTACCACGACCTTGAGAAAGTATATCCTTTAAAGAATTTATAGATCAGAGAGGACAGAACGCATGAAGAATGAAAAGACGGTAGTGGATATTGACTACGCAGAGGCGATCGTGCCGAAAAGCGCCCGACGCGGCATCGTGACCATGTTTATGATCATGCTGGGCTTCACCTTTTTCTCCGCGAGCATGTGGGTGGGCCAGCAGTTGGCGGACGGCCTGAATTTTCAGGGCTTCGTCGTGTCGATGATCGTCGGCGGCGTGATCTTGAGCCTGTACACGGGACTTTTGGGCTACGTGGGCGCGGAGACGGGCATGAGCCTCGACCTTCTGGCCCGCAAGGCCTTTGGCGTCAAGGGTTCGTATCTGCCCTCGGCCATGATCTCGTTCACGCAGATCGGCTGGTTCGGCGTGGGCATCGCCATGTTTGCCATCCCGGTCGCGAATGAGCTGCTGGGCGGCAGCAAGACGGCGGAGTGGGCGCTGGTGATCGTTGCCGGTATCTGCATGACGGCTTCGGCCTACTTTGGCATCAAGTCGCTCACGATCGTCAGCTATATCGCCGTCCCGATGGTTGCGGTGCTGGGAACGGTCGCGATGGTGCTCGCCGTCATGCGCGGCGACGGCACGATCGTCGATCAGTTTGCCAAGTCCAGCGGCACGCTGACGGTGATCGGCGGCGCGGGACTGGTCGTTGGCTCGTTCGTCTCCGGCGGCACGGCGACGCCGAACTTCTCCCGCTTTGCCAAAAGCGGCAAGGTGGGCGCCATCACAACGGTGATCGCGTTCTTCATTGGCAACTCTCTGATGTTCTTCTTCGGCGGTGTCTCGTCGGTCTATGTGGGCGGCAACGACATCTTCGAGGTGATGATCAACCTTGGCCTGTTCTACCTCGCCATCCTGGTCCTGGGCCTGAACATCTGGACGACGAACGACAACGCGCTCTATTCCGCGGGCCTCGGCCTTGCCAACATCTTCGGCCAGAAAAAGAAGCCCATGGTGCTTGTCTCCGGCATCATCGGCACGGTGCTCGCCGTCTGGCTGTACTGGAACTTCTGCGGCTGGCTGAACATCCTGAACTGCACGCTGCCGCCGGTGGGTATCATTCTGGTGCTGGGCTATTTCCTGAACAAGGAAAAGTATCAGGACGTGGAGGTCAGCGAGACGGTCAACTGGTTCGCGGTGATCGGCGTGGTGCTCGGCGCGGTAGTAGCGAATCTGGTGCATTGGGGCATCGCCTCGATCAATGGCATGGTGGTCGCCGCGGTGTGCTACCTGATCGGTCGCGCGGTGGAGAAGAAGTAAAAAAGCGTAATTTCCACCCAAAATAACAGAACAAAAGCCCATCAGCTCGTCTGAGCTGATGGGCTTTTTCCTTTGCATGAAGTGCAGAAGATCACTTCGTGCTCGCCGCGTAGAGCATGATCGCCGTCAGCGCGATATAGACCGCGCAGGCCGCGGCGATCACAGCGCAGAGTGCGATGCAGGCGACGCGAAGCGTTCTCTTTTGTCGGAGCTTTCGCGCCGAGAGCACGATGCACGCGATGGACAGAAAAAACAGCAGTATCGCGACCCAAAGCTGCATACGACCGCTCCTTTCTTCACTCCGCCGCAGGGCGGAAGACGTCGATCATGTCGGTGCACCACTTGAGCTCGCGGGTAAAGCGGCGGCGCAGCGCGTCGGGCGGCTCCTTGCCCTTGCCGACATCGAAAAAGCCGCGGCCGCTGTGTACGGCAATGTATAGCGTCCCATCGGCGTGCAGGCTGACGGAAAAATCGCCGAAGGCGGTGTTGGTGAGCGCAAGAATGCGCTCCATGCGGCTGGGACTCAAAAAGCGCAGCGCCCAGTCGGCATCATCGCAGCTCAGGTTGAAGTGCTTGTTGAAGTCCTCGTAATCCGTCTTGATGGTTTTTGCGCGGAAGAGCTTGTCGAGCTTGCCGCGCGGCCAGAACGTGAGTTCGGCGGGGTACGTTTTGCCGAGCTCACAGGCCATCCACTGACCATTGTAGACCACGCGCTCGGCAGACTCCATCATGTCGTTGTTCTCATTGAGGTATTCGGTCACGTCCGTCAGCGTGACGGTGCAGAGCTCGGACGTAAGGCCGCGGTAGGTGAAGTCGATGCGGCCGCTGGCGCTGTCGTAGACGTATGACGGCAGCGGAATGTTTGAACCCTTGATATCCACAAGGTTTTGCTTTCCGATGGGCTGCACGTCTTCAAAATTCGCGTTCATGATCTCCGGCACGAGGGATTCAAAGACCGCTTTTCCGGCGGCCTTCCGGTGCTTGTTCAGAACGCCCTGCCCCAGCAGCGCGACGACGATGCCGATGACCGTCAGCGCCGTGACCGAGGTGAAAATACCGATCGCCGTCGCGGCGCAGCCAATCACCGTGAGGAGCTTGCCGCGGCCACCGCCGCGCTTGCCGTTTTGCAGCTCGCGCGCGAGCTGTTCGTCTGTCATTGTTTGATTTTTTTCCATCGTATCATCCTTTCTCAGTCCCGCGCCGCAAAAAGAGCGGTGTTTTTCAGCAGAAGATCCAGCGTTTCCTCCATTGCGTGCAGCGACGCGCGATAGCTGCGGCGCAGGGCGTCAAGGTCGCGCAGGTCTACATTACTGGCAACGGCGGCAAAGCCATAGTCTGTTTCCACCGCCAGCGAGAGCACCCGGCCTTCCCAGCGGAAGCCCAAAAGCTGTCCTTCGACGCGCTGCCTGAACTCGTTCATCAGCTCCATAAACTGCGGGGCAAGAAGGAAGAGGGCATCCTGCTCCGGCTCTGCTGTGACGCAGAAGCATCGGTCAAACAGCGCATCGCCCGTCGCCGCGCCGCGCGGACTGTCCTCCGTCCTTGCGTTGACGAGGACGGGGGAGGGGGCGGGCGTCTGCGTTTCGCAGCGCAGCACGAGGCCTTTGAAGACCATCTCGTGGCAGGTCTCATAGCCTTCGTGACCGCACCCTCGCTCATACACATGGTTCAGCCGCACATTGGCAGCGGAAAAATGCACGCCGCGATAATCGCCCTCATGGAAATTCTCAACCGTACATTCCTCCCACTGACCGTCCAGCAGGTGGAACGTCCGGAGAAACGGCTCGTCAACGCACATTTCCGGTGTGTGCATATCCGGGCCGAAGGCCTTTTCCCATTCCGCACGGAAAAAGTCTCCAAACTGCTCCTGTATCAGGGCCTGGAGCTTCTTTTGCGCGCTGCCGCCCAAAAAGACCGCGCAGCAGACGCCGCCGAAGAACAGCACCCCCGTCAGGATGGCCTTGAGCGCGGTGTCCTGCACGGCAAAGTACGAGACCGTGCCGCTCAACGCGCCAAAAAGGCCCACCAGGATCCAGACGCGCGACATTTTCTGATAGTGCCCGAGCTTTTTCGAAAGCTCGGCGTCGCTGAGTTTTCCTCTTCCTGTCATTTCACATCCATCCTTTATCATGGCGTTTTCAAATATCCCAGTTGTCCATCCAGTTTTCGCCCCAGTCGTCAGCGGGATCATACGGCGCTTCGGGGATCCAGCCCGCGGGATAGACGAGACCGTCTTCGTCGTGGTAGGCAAGGCCGTCGTCGCCGATGGTATAATCGTTGCCCAGAAGGTAACGGTTCACACCGTCGTAGTACCAGATATAGAAGGTGGAGTATTCGTCTTCGTAAAACTCCGCGTTTTCCATGTCCGTGTAGGTATAGAAGTCGGCGTTGCGGTAGAAGACACCGTCAAAGTGCTGATCGTCCCCGTAGCGGCCAAAGCGTTCGGCGGAGAGGGTGAAGCTATTGCCGTCGTCGCTGGGGCAGAGGTAGGCGCGCGTTCCATTGTCGTAGAGGTAGAGGCCCATGCCCTCGCCCTCGTCGTTCATCGTGCCGCTCATGGAATAGTCCGGTGAGCAGGCGATGTACTGCATGAGGGACGAGTCGATGACGATGGTCTCGCCCAGGGCGTTCTGCCGCATACCGTCCCAGTTGCTTTTATCCCACTCGACGATCTCCGCCTCGTCGTCGCGGAGGAAGGTGTGGCGGTGGATGGTGAGCCCGCTGCCCTCGCCGTTCTGGTTCGGTAGCAGCACGCCGTCGTCGCGCAGGAGAAAATTGTAGAGAAAGCCGTTGAAAAAGATCATCGGCCGGCCGCTCGCCTCGGACAATTCAAATTCTCCGCGCCCGCCGAGACCCCAGCCGGTGCGGTAGGCATAGAAGCCCTCCTCACTGTCAAAGTACAGCTTCGAGGTGCCGTCGATGCTCCACATCCCGTCGAGAAATTCCATGTCCATGACGGTCTCATAGCCGCTTTGCGGATCATCAGAGCTGCTGTCGCCGCAGGCGGTCAGGCTCAGCAGGAGCAGCAGCGCGAGCACGAGCGGCAGAAGATACGTTCGGTGCGTCATGCTGTTCACCGCCTTTTTAGTAGCAAATGCTGAAAAACAGCGTGTTGTAGGGGTCGACAAGGTCAATGTCCATGATGCTCGCCTCGGGCGCGATGCTATCGAGCTGCATCCGTCTGGCGCAGTCCTTATAGTTGTCGAGCTGTGGCATGGCGGCGAAGACCAGCCCGTCGTAATCGTCGGGCAGGTAGACCATGTAGCTCTTGGTCAGCACCATCGCCCAATCGCTGACGTTGTACTGCCAGTCGGTCGAGTAGGCGAATTCGATGAGGTATTCGTTGCCGTTATAATTGACGGTATGAACATAGTAGTTGTCGCCGCGCTGGCTGTTGCCGTAGGCGGTGGCGGCGGTGAACCACATGCCGGTGTAGTAGTCGTAGAGCTCGCTGTCGGTGTTGGTGATGTACTGCTCGGTGAAGTACGGGATGGAGCTCTCGGGAATGTAGCAGATGGCGTCGAACTGAATCTCGCGGATGCCGTCGTGCGACTGGTCGCTGTGCTTGATGACCTCCCAGTAGAGTCGTTTCTCTCATAGCCGTCGCCAAGGCCAGAGTAGCAGGCAACACCGTTTTCCAGAAGATAAGTGCCCGTGTTGACCGCAGCGTTGATCTGTAAGCCGTTGTCAGAGAAATAGGGCGTGTCGGTCAGGTCGGTCTGCACGCCGTTTTCGTGGAAGTAGGAGTAATCCGGCTCGAAGACATAGCGCTCGTCGGCATCCCAGAACCAGACCATCTGCGTCGTGCTCATGTCGGCGTGCTGGAACGTCACGACGACGTCGCTCTCGCCATCGCCGGTGATGTCGTCGAACGAAATGTCAAAGCCCGTGCCGTCGTCGTTCGCGTCCTCGACCGTCACGGGGAAGGACACGCTGTCGAAGAGCTCCTGCTCTGGCTCGTCGCGGTAGAAGGCTGCGCTCTCAGGTCCTACGGTGACGAGGACCTTGACGCTGCCCTCGCCCTCGTGTGTGATGGTGCCCTCGGCGGCGACCACGCCGCTCGTGCGCCAGTCATCGCCCGTGACGTCATCGCTGCTGTCGCCGCAGGCGGTCAGGCTCAGGCAGAGCAGAACCGCAAGCAGCACCGCAAGGAAATGATGGGAAGTTTTCATCTTCTTTTCTCCCTTCTTCACGTTTCAAAACGGCTTACTCAAGACGCTCGTAGTAGTCGTTCTCGCCGCCCCACATGATGGAATCGGTGTCAAAAAGCGTGAATTCATAGGTGACGTCCTGATACGTCGTGGAAACGGCATAGTACACGTCGTCCACATCGGTCGGGGCCGAGATAAAGCCGCCGTCGACCTCGGTCGCCTCCGCGCCGGGCGCGCGCTCGTAGAGACCCCAGAGACCGCCGCTGCTGTCGATGTAGATGTAGCTGTCGGCGTCGAGATCACCGTCCAGATACCAGATGCCCGCAAGGTAAGAGAGATCGACCGAACTGTCGCTGCTGTTGTAGTCTTCGGCCTGCGCGTCGAACTCGTCGAGGCTCATTTCATAGGTGAACGAGCCGAGCGAATAGATGTTCACGCTGCTGCCGTCGGCGGAGAACTGATAGGCGACGCCGTCGTGCTCGTTGTAGGCGTAGATGCAGTCATAGTCCGCGTCGTACTGCAAATAGCCGCTGGCGGCGAGGTCGTCGTTGCTGCCGATGCGCCAGCGCGAACCGTTGGTGTCGATGATGAGATAGTCGAAGTCCGTGCCGCTGTCGGGCAGATAGTAACCTTCGAAAGCGCTGTAATCATAGCTGTCGTAGCTTTCCTTGACAAAGCCGTCGATCGTCGACGGCACAGTGGAGTCGTTGCCGTAGTCCGCGGAGTCGCCGGAGTTGTCGCTGCCGCAGGCGGCGAGGGCAAGGCAAAGGATCAGTGTCAGAGTGCAAAGGGCAAAGTGTTTACAAGCGTTTTTCATGTTGTTCTCCTCTCAATTTTGAAAAATCGGCGCGCTCAGTGCGCCCGTTCCGCCATGGACAGAATTTCGTCATGGCTCAGCTCCACGTTGTCGAAGCGGACAAAGATGCCGTTCGTCATGGCGCTGTTCCACACCGCGGGATCGGCAAGCGGGCGGAAGCGGAGCTTGTCGAGATAGGGCTTCATATCGAGCAGCAGGCGGCTGCCGGAGACAAAGTCCACCCGAAGAATGTAGTCCGGGAGCGGTGTGACGGCTGAGATGTATTTTCGGTACAAAGGCATTCCTCCCCTCCGGAAAATAAAAGATCCACCGTACAGCCATTGTACGGTGGATCGGAAAAAGTTGGTATTAACCAAAGGTTAGATAATTTCTTAGGAATATCAATGCAAAATAGGCGTGCTGCGTCCTTGCTGTGCCTTAGCTCTTCGGCGCGGCAAGCTCGGCGAGCCGCTTGCGCTTGGTGCGCACGTCGCCTGTGATGAGGAGCTTAGAATAGATCTGATTGATGTACTGCTTCACGCTGCCCTCGGACAAAAAGAGCTGCTCGGCGATCTCGCGGTTGCTCAGGCGCTTGGCGACGAGCGCGGCGATGGCGCTTTCGCGCTCGGTGAGGCCCGCGAGGGCGGCGGGACGGGAGCCTTCCGCACGCTTTTCGCCGCAGCGGCGCACAAAGTCCTCGCCAAGCGGTGTGACCGTCCGGACAAACGCGGCAAATTTCGCACCCGCGCCGCGCGTGAGCGCCGTCTTGAGATAGCGGTAATTTTCGACAAACGGCAGATAGAGCGCGTCCGGCTCCGCCGCGGCGAGGGCAGAGATCAAAAGTTCGTCTGCCGTCTCGCGCTTGCCGAGCATTTCGTAGGCCGCGGCGGTCTGAAGGCGGATGTGCAGCGCGACGAGCGCATAGTGCATCGCCTCGCACATACCGAGCAGCGCTTCGCTGTGGCCAATGACCTTGGCATATTCGCCCTGGGCGAGGTAGACCTGATTTTCGATGAGCTCCATCATCGGCTTTCCGGGCGCGAGGAAGTGGATGGAGGCGAGTTGATGCTCGCGGAAGACCGCGGGAATTTTTTCGGGCAGTCCCAGCAGCGCATAGTAATAGGCGCAGGAGCTTTGCAGAATGTTGAGCCATGCAACGTTGTGCTGCTGCAGCAGCGCCTCGCGCCGCTGCTCAAAGGACTCGCGCGGCGTGAAAGAAGCGCAGAGCGAGAGCCGCCAGGCGAGAAAGTCGCAGCACAAGGCCATGTTTTCCTGCCCGTTGCCGTCGATCTGCGCATAGGCGCGCTCGAGCATGATCTGCGCGTCGGCAAAGCAGGCGCGCATGAAGTCGGCCTCCGCGCGCATGATGGTCTCAGCGCCCTGCCCGTGGCCGTTTGTGATCTTATAGTAGTGCGGCATGCACTCGTCCATCTCGGTGAGCTCGCTCTGGAGTTCGCCGGACGCGCGGTAAAACATCATCAGCACCGACGGCGAGCCGAACGTCCAGCCCCCGCTTTTCTGGATGCTGATGGCGGGGCGCGACATCTGCGCGCTCGCGCTGCGGTGCAGGCGGCTCATCGCGGAGATGTCGTTGTACATCAAAAAGCTCATGATGAGGTCGCACTCGCCGAGAAGGTCGCCGCGCTCACTCTCCGGCCAGTCGGGGTGTTCGGTGATCGCGGCGAGCAGCAGCTCCTTGAGCTCGAGCATCTTTGGAATCTGCCGCCAGGTGAACATGCTGCGCATCAGAACGAGGAGCGAAAGCGGGTGCTCCTTGAGCGTTTCGACCGGGCAGTGGGCGATGAAGTCGAGCACCTGCTGCGCGCCAAGCGACGTGAGCAGGATGCCCGCGTCGCGCTGGATGACGCGCAGCGCCGCGTCGTAGTTTTTGGCAAGACAGTAGAATTTGAGCGCATGCAGATATTGCCCATGCGTTTTGTACCACTCACCATATCTATTATGGTAAACTGCCTGCCGCCGCGGCTCCATCGTGTGGAACGTGCGCTCGGCGCAGTCCTTCATCATGTGGTGGAAGCGGAACGTCACGCCGTCCGGCAGGCGCTTGACAAAGGCGTTCTGCTCGGTCAACGTCTGTAAGATCGCAGCGGTGTTTTTGCTGCCGGTGACGGTTTCGGCCATCTCGACGGTGAATTCGTCCGCAAGACCCATGACGGCCAAAAATTCGCGCCGCTTTGACGGCAGCGGGTCGATCATCGCGGCGGAGAACATCGCGTAGATATCCGAGCTGCGGCTCGGCAACTCGCCGCGCTCGTGCAGCGTGCGGAGATTTAAGTAAATGGCCGAGAACCACCCCTCGCTCGAATAGAGCAGCGATTCGATCTGCGCGTCCGAGAGCTCCGTGCCGCAGCGGTGGGCGTAGATCGAGAGCTCCGTGTGGTTGAGGCGCAGCTGCTCGGCGCCCACGGTGTAGAGCCTGCCGCCAAGGCGCAGGAGCTCCTCCGCGGGCAGGAAGCGGTCGCGGCTTGCGACGATCAGGTGAACGTTTTCGGGCAGGCGGTTCGTCAGCGTGCAGAGAAAGGCGGGCACGCGGTTGTCGGTCAAGAGGTGAAAGTCGTCGATGAAAATATAGCAGGGCCGCTTGCCCGCGAGCGCGTGGCAGAGATCGTCCGTCAGGAGGCTTCCGCCCGCGGCGTCGTCGGGGCAGGGGTAGGTGCGCAGAAAGTCGAACCCCGCGTGGGAAAAGGCCTCCTGCACGCTCTTCCAGAAGATGGCCAGATTGTCCGAATACACGCTGATACGCACAACGGCGGCTTCGTCGAGCTTGGCGCGCTCTAAAAGATACCAGTTCACCGCCGTCGTCTTGCCGTAGCCCATCGGCGCGACCACGGTGGTGAGCGCGCAGCGCGAGATCGGGCGCAGGCACTCCTGCAGGCGCTCGGATATGTAGACGGTGTTCAAATTCCAGCTTCGCTTCGGCATGGCGCACCTCCAAGACAGTTTTGACCGGGGGCTTTTCTTTCAAGATATCATACGCCGCGTTTTTTGGCAACTATGAGAAAAAAGCGGCTGAATGAATGCGGCATCTGATAAAAAAGTGCCCTGAACGGTTCGTTCAGGGCACTTTTATTGAAATAAGCTCTTATTTTCCGACGCAGAAGCGCTCGAAGATGCGCGCGACCATGTCCTCGCGCGCGGTGTGGCCCGTGAGCTCGCCGAGGGCGTTTTCCGCCTGCTCTACTTCCGTGAGTACAACGTCGGGCGTCATGCCGCTTTGGAGCGCGTCCTTCGCCGCACGGACGCTATCAAGCGCGCGGCGGATGGCGTCGGCCTGACGGGCGTTTGTCACGAGGGACGTATCGCCTTTCGGCGCGGGGTAAAGCGTGCGGATCGCCGCTTCCAGCGCTTTGAACCCCTCGTGCGTCACGCTTGAAAGCGAAATGACCGCCTCGGGCGCGCGCCAGTCCTCATCGGGGGCAACGCCCGTCCCACGGCCAAGGTCGGATTTTGTCAGCAGAAGCAGCCACGGCTTGCCGCTTTTTGCGGCAAGCGCAAGCGGTGCGAGCATTTCCTCTGCACGTCCTTCGGATGCCGGCAGTCCCGTGCTGCCGTCCAACAGCGCGAGGATCAGATCAGCGTCCTCGACCGCTTTTTTCGATCGCTCGACGCCGAGCTGTTCGACGAGATCGTCTGTCTCGTGTAGGCCCGCCGTGTCGATGAGGCGCAGCAGCACGCCGCCGACCGTCGCCTTTTCCTCCACCGTGTCGCGCGTCGTGCCCGCGATGTCTGTGACGATGGCACGGTCAAAGCCGACGAGCGCGTTCAAAAGTGAGCTCTTGCCCGCGTTCGGCGCGCCGATGATGGCGGTGGCAACGCCGTTTTTGAGCACTTTCCCGCGCGCGAACGTGCCAAGCAGGTCGGAAAGCGTTGCCTCACAAAACATGAGCGTGCGCTCGGTCTCCTCGCGCGAGAGGTCTTCGATGTCCTCGTCGGGATAGTCGACGACGGCGTAAAAACGGCTCGAAACGTCGAGCAGCTTGTCATAAACACTTTCGATCGGGCGGCGCAGCGCGCCGGAGAGCTGGGCCGCGGCATTGCGCGCGCTCTCCGCCGTCTCGGCGTCGATGAGGTCGATGACTGCCTCAGCCTCGGTGAGGTCGAGCTTTCCGTTCAGGAACGCCCGCTGCGTGAATTCACCGGGCCGCGCCTGCCGTGCGCCCGCGACAAATGCCGCTTGCAGCACCTCGCTCAGTACGACCGGCGAGCCATGGCAGTGGAGCTCGGCGCTCTCCTCGCCCGTGTAGCTGTGGGCGGCGGAAAAACAGACCGCCATGCCGCGGTCGAGCAGCGTGCCGTCCGCCGAGCGGATGTCGCCATAGGTCATGCGGCGGTACGGAAGCGCTTCGACCGCCATGCCGCTTGCGGGCGTGAACAGCGCGGCGAGCACGCGCCGCGTCTCCTCTCCGCTCAGGCGCACGATGCCGATGGCCGACGGGCTTTGCGCCGTGGCGATGGCTGCAATGGTTTCCATGACCGTTTCCTCGCTTTTTCCTTGATTTTGCCCAAAGTATACCACAAAGACGAAAAAATGAAAAGGGGCGCGGCTGCGCCCCTCACTGATTTGAAAATTACATCAAGTCAAAAGAAAATAAAGCTGGCTGAGCAGCACGATACTCTCGCATACGCAGATGATCTTAAAATTGCGCGTGCTCTTGCTGCCCTTTTTATACTCATCAAGGCTGAAATATATCGTAAGTGCGGCCGCTATCATCGTTATGACATAAATGTACGTCGTTTGTCCCTCCTCAAAATCAAGATCTGATTTCCTCAAAGCCGAGCTTCGCCAAAACCTTGGCGACCCTGCGCGCAAAATCCTGATTGGCGCCAAGACTGATGTTCATAAGGCCCTCGCCGCCTCCGGTGCCGATGATCGTCGCCTGCTGGACTTCTCCGGAGTCGATGATCTGCACTGTGCTGACGGTCATGCTGCCGTTTCTCATATAGTACCGCTCCAGAATGAGCAGCAGCACTTTGACGCCGTTCACCTCCGACATCTGCTCCAGAGACAGCTCGGCAACATCGCCCTTGAAATCATCGAGAATGCTTTTGGATACCTCCGCCAAGTCGGTCTCCGACCCGCGCTTCATTTTGATGATCGCAGAACTCATGCTGTTTCCTCGCTTTCTCATTTTATCTCTCGTTTGGTTTTCGCCGCCCGCGTCCGCGATGCGCTCAACAGCGCCGCAGCCTGCCGGCGCAAAAAAGAGACCATCACAAACAGAACGACAGATCTTTTCACTGCTTGGCTTTCGTTTCCTCCACCGTCCACGGCAGGAAAATCGGGAATATCTCGATCACAAAGTGCGGCTCCTGAATATCGTCGTCCGGATGGGACTGCGCGAGGCGGACCTCGACGTCATTGGCATCCTTGACCGTCGCGGCGGCAAAGCCCGCTTTTGCGCCGAAGACGAGGTACTGCGGCCCGATGTACGGCATCCGGCCATCTTCACCCAGTTCGAGCGGCATCGTTTCAAACGGCTTCGCGATGTCGACGCCGAGCGTTTGGAGATACGCCGTCACAGCGGGATAGGCCTTCGCAACCTCGTTTACATAATTGCGGCAATAGGCGCAGCCGCACAGGTCAGACTGCTTAAGCTCGCGATAAAATTGTTTCGTTCGCTCGATATCCATCGGTGCCCGCCTTTCGATAGTTTGTTTTCTTATTATACCATACGGAGATTTTGAACCGCAAGCGCAAAAAAGCAGCGCCGAAAGGCGCTGCTTTTTTGATGCGGGGGGGATGGACTTACAGTGGGAGGGATTCAGTTGACCGTCAGCAATTTGTGCCGGTCCAGCAGGCGGTTCCCATAGCGGAAGACCAGCTCGCCGATGACGACGCCGAGCACCGCCGCGGCGAGGACATCGCTCGGGAAGTGGACGTACATGGTCTCACCTCGCTTACGTCCACCAGCCGATGTTGGCGGCAATTAGAACGGCATTGAAGAAGTCAATGAACATGCCGCCGACCATCGGGATGGCAAAGTACGCCACCGGCGAAGGACCGTATTTCTTCGTCACGACCTGCATGTTGGCCATGGCGTTCGAGGTTGCGCCCATGGCGAAGCCGATGAAGCCCGCGGTCATGACCGCCGCGTCGTAATTGCGGCTCATGACGTTGAAGACCACGAAGTAGGAGAAGAGGAACATCACAACACACTGGAGCACAAGGCAGATGACCATCGGCATTGCAAGGTCGATGAGCTCCCAGAGCTTGAGGCCCGCGAGCGCCATAGCAAGGAAGATCGAGAGGAACATATTGCCCATGGTGTCGATCTCTTCGGCGGGATAGGAGACATGTACGCCGCCCAGCCAGAACAGGAAAGCGCCCAGAGCAACAGCGTGGTACATGTTGAGTTCGATCGTCAGCATAATGATTCCTCCTTTTATGTGTCCGGTTCGGCGCGCGGCAGCCACATACCACTCTGCCGAGTACCCTTTCAATCAGCAGTCTAATCCGGAATCGCGAAAAGGAGTTGTTAAATTCAGTCAAATGAGATAATTTCCACATTTCAACCGATAAAAATGTTATGAAAATGGATAATTTGACCATGTAAAATACATAAATATCAATAAAAAGTTTAGAAAACGCTCCAAATGTGTGAAAGAGGAAAATAAAACCAAACGGGAAATTGATGCACTGTACCGGCATGAAACGCATCTGCGTTTATACGAATGAGGTTCACGGCAACAAAAAAGGAAATAAGGAGCACGGCTGCACAGCCGTTGGAAGCGGCTCGGGCGGAATTGACCGCCGTTTTCGAGATTCGATAGAATTTGCACGTGCCGTTTTCGAATCTTTATACAGTCCGCCATGAAATCGCGCTTGCAGAACCGCGGGGAACGCTGTAGAATAATAGACAATATCGGTCAATTATCGACAAGGAGTATTCATTATGCAGCAAAATGCAAAATTCATCCGTAAACTGCCCATCCCGATGGACATTAAAAAAGAGTTCCCCGTTACGGAAGAGGTCGCCAAGGTGCGTGAGGCGCGCGTGGAAGAGATGCGCGCGATCCTCGACGGGCGTGACAGCCGCCTGATGCTCATCATCGGCCCCTGCTCTGCCGACCGCGAGGACAGCGTGATGGACTATGTCTGCCGCCTCGTCCCCCTGCAGGAAAAGGTCAAGGATAAGATCCTGATCGTCCCGCGCATCTACACGAACAAGCCGCGCACCAACGGCTCGGGCTACAAGGGCATGCTCCACCAGCCCGACCCGAGCAAAAAGCCCGACATGCTCGAGGGCATCATCGCCATCCGCCGCCTCCACACCCGCGCGGTGCAGGAGACCGGCTTTGCCTGCGCCGACGAGATGCTCTATCCCGAAAACTACCGCTATCTCTCCGACATTCTGGGCTATGTCGCTGTCGGCGCGCGCTCGGTCGAGAATCAGCAGCACCGCCTTGTCGCGAGCGGTATTGATGTGCCCGTCGGCATGAAGAACCCCACGGGCGGCGACTTGAGCGTGATGATGAACTCCATCTATGCGGCGATGGGCGACCACACGTTCCTCTACCGCGGCTGGGAGGTCGAGACCGCGGGCAACCCCTATGCCCACGCCATCATGCGCGGCTATGTGAACGAAAAGGGTGACAGCCGCCCCAACTACCACTATGAAGACCTGATGCAGCTGCACGAGCTGTACGCGGAAAAGGGCATCAAGAACCCCGCCTGCATCGTCGACTGCAACCACGCTAACTCCGGCAAGCAGTATTTGGAGCAGATCCGCATCGCGAAGGAGGTCCTGCACTCCAAGCGCCACTCGAATGATATCAACGCGCTCGTCAAGGGCATGATGATCGAGAGCTACATCGAGGACGGCAACCAGAAGATCAGCGAGGGCACCTACGGCAAGAGCATCACCGACGCCTGCCTCGGCTGGGAAAAGAGCGAAAAGCTCGTGCTGGAGCTGGCTGATTTGCTGTAAATCATCGTACGATAAAATGGAAAAACTCCCACGGTTCCGGAACCGTGGGAGTTTTTATGTCAACTGCAGGACGAAACTTATTTCGCCTGCTTCATGGAGAGGCTGATGCGCTTTTTCTTCTCGTCGACTTCCAGCACGACGACCTTGACAACGTCGCCGACGGACACGACCTCGGACGGGTGCTTGATGAACTTGTCCGCCACCTGCGAGATGTGGACAAGTCCATCCTGATGCACGCCGATGTCCACGAACACGCCGAAGTCGATGACGTTGCGCACCGTGCCGGTCAACACCATGCCGGGCTTTAGGTCTTTCATTTCAAGAACGTCGGTGCGCAGGATGGGCTTTGGCAGCTCGTCGCGCACGTCGCGGCCGGGCTTTAAGAGCTCCGAGACGATATCGCGCAGCGTGGGAACGCCGACGCCAATCTCACCCGCGGCCTTTTCTTCGCCGTAGGTCTTGATGCGCGCGGGAAGGTCGGAGAGCTTCCCCTCCTTCACGTCCGCGAGCGTATGACCCGAGAGGGCAAGGAGCGTCTTGGCGGCCTCGTAACTCTCGGGGTGGACGGCGGTGTTGTCGAGAACGCTCCTGCTCTCCGGCACGCGCAGGAAGCCTGCGCACTGCTGGAAGGCCTTGGGGCCGAGCTTTGGCACTTTCTTGATCTGCGCGCGTGAGGTGAACGCGCCGTTCTCCTCGCGGTACGAGACGACATTTTTCGCCGTTGTGCCGTTCAGGCCCGCGACGCGCTGCAAAAGTGACGGCGACGCCGTGTTGATATCCACGCCGACGGCGTTGACGCAGTCCTCGACCACGCCGTTCAGCGCCTCGTCGAGCTGCTTTTGCGGCATGTCGTGCTGATACTGCCCCACGCCGATGGCCTTGGGGTCGATCTTCACGAGCTCGGCAAGCGGGTCCTGTAATCTCCGCGCGATGGACACGGCGGAGCGGAGGTTCACGTCGTACTGCGGGAATTCCTCGGCGGCGAGCTTGCTCGCCGAGTACACGGACGCGCCCGCCTCAGAGACGATCATGTAGCTCACGTGCGCACTGCCCTCGTTCACCTGACGGATGAGCTCGACGGCCATCTGTTCGGTCTCGCGGCTGGCCGTGCCGTTGCCGATGGCGATGTGCTCCACACCGTGCTTTTTGATGAGCGTTGCCAGCGCGGCGATGGCTTCATTTTTCTGCCGCTCGCCGTAGGTCGGGTAGACCACGGCGGTATCGAGCACCTTACCTGTGCCGTCCACGACGGCGACCTTGCAGCCCATGCGGTAACCGGGATCAAGGCCCATCGTGACCTTGCCCTTGACCGGCGGCTGCATCAAAAGCGGCTTTAAGTTGAGCGCAAACTGGCCGATGGCACCCTCGTCTGCCTGCTCAGTGAGCTGATTTCGCACCTCGCGCTCGAGCGAGGGGAAGATGAGACGGTCGTAGGCGTCCTCGGCGGCGGACTTGACGAATTCCATTGCGGCGGAGCCGGGCTTCACGACTGCACGGCGCAGCAGCGGGAGCGCCTGCTCGCGGTCGAGCGTGATGGAGACCTTCAAAATGCCTTCTTTTTCACCGCGGTTGATGGCGAGCACCTGATGCCCCTGCAAGCGGGCGACGGACTGCGTAAAATCGTAGTATAGGCGATAGACGCTGTCGTCCTCGGTCGCGGCCCTGCTCACAAGCTGGCCCTGACGGGAAATGAGCGCGCGAAGGCTCTTGCGGATGGCGGCGTCGTCAGAGATCTGCTCAGCGATGATGTCGCTCGCGCCCTGCAGGGCGTCCTCGACCGTCTCGACGCCCTTTTCGGGGTCGACAAAGTCGCGCGCGGCCTCCTCGGGCCGCGGGCAGTCTCGCTCCTGCGCGAAGAGCAGCGCGGCGAGTGGTTCAAGGCCCTTTTCCTTCGCCATCGTGGCGCGGGTGCGGCGCTTTTGCTTGTAGGGGCGGTAGAGGTCTTCGACCTCGGCGAGCGTTTTGGCGCTGTCGATGGCGGCAGTGAGCTCATCGGTCAGCTTGCCCTGCTCGTCGATGGACTTTTTCACCGCTTCGCGGCGCTCTTCAAGACCGCGGAGGTATTGGAGCCGCTCTTCGAGCGTGCGCAGAGAGGTATCGTCCATTGCACCGTGGAGCTCCTTGCGGTAGCGGGCGATAAAGGGGATGGTGTTGCCCTCGTCGAGCAGATGCACGACGTTTTCAACGTGCCGGGGGTCTTTGCCGAGCTCGGCAGCAAGGGCCTGAATGAGATCCATAAAATGTTCCTTTCGTATATCGGGCGCCGAAGCGGCGCGGTCAAGTGAATCAGCAATGTCCGCCCGAAAGCGGGCGGAACGCAAAATTTATTATACCGCATCGCGCGGCGATGCGCAAAGCCTTTTGCGCAGAAAAAAGGCGGAGGATCGGCGCGACGGCTGGGGTTTTACATTTTGCCGCTTTGGCGGTAAAATACGACGCAACGTTCAAAGGCATCGAATGCTTCGCTTTGCCGCTCAAAGGCGGCATTTTTCAGCAAGAGAAGGAGAAAGCAAAATGCAGAAGAAAAACAACAAAGGCGTCATCGCCCTCATCATCGTGCTTGTGCTGGCGGCTGCCGCACTCGTCATTTGGCAGACAAACAAGCCGGAGACGCAGCAGGGCGGTAAGGAGATCACCGTCAACGTTGACCACCTGAACGGCGATGACACGACCTTCACCATCCACACCGACGAAGAGTATCTGCGTGGCGCGCTCGAGCAGGAAGACCTCATCGAGGGCACAGAGAGCGAGTACGGCCTCTATGTGCTGACTGTGGACGGCGAGACCGCTGACGAGAGCGAGCAGCAGTGGTGGGGCTACAGCGTGAACGGCACGTTTGCCGAGCTCGGCGTGGACAGCCAGCCCGTCGCGGACGGCGATGTGTACGACTTTGTGCTGAATGTCGGCTGGTAAGTCCGCAAGACTCAGCATCCGCGAGATCGCGGAGCTGTCGCTTTTCTGCGCGCTGATGGTCGCGGGCAAGGAGTGCCTGCGCCTTATCCCGAACGTGCATCCCGTCACGCTGTTGCTGCTTTTGGCCACGGCGGTGTACGGGGCGAAGGCGCTCTATCCGGCGTTCGGCTTTGCCCTGCTCGAGATCGCGCTTTACGGCGCGGGGCTTTGGAACCTGATGTATCTCTACGTCTGGCCGATCGTCGTGCTCGCTGCGCTGCCGTTTCGCAGAAGCGAGAGCCGCGCATTCTGGGCGGCCATCGCGGGGCTGCACGGGCTGTGCTTCGGCGCGCTGTGCGCCATTCCGTATTTTTTCATCGGCGGATGGCAGATGGCGTTTTCGTGGTGGGTCTCGGGCATCCCGTATGACGTCATCCACTGCGTGTCAAATACGGTCCTCGTCTTCGTGCTCTTCCCGCCGCTGCGGCGAGCACTGGAGCGCGCGAAGAAAACGTCGGGCGGAAGAGAATAGCAAAAAGCACCTGCCTTCGGCTGTGTGCTCGTAAGACAGTAATTCTAATTGAATGGTAACCCAGAGGCGTATCTCAAATCTGTTACTGAGTACAAGCCTTTGGACTAAAGCTCGGTATACCAAACACCGGATTAAGAATGGACTTTGAGAGAAAGTGAGGTATAACAATATAAAACAGATCATTACTATTCAGCACACGCAATCAATTCACCACACAAATGGTATGGTGGGTTCTTGGACAGATTGGGATCTTTCTGAATTAGGCATTGAACAGGCTGAAAGAATAGGGCAGAAATTAGCGAAGCAGTTATCCGGTCACAAAATTGTTATGTATGCTTCCGATCTTCTGCGAGCAAAGCACACCGCTGAAATTGTCGCAAAGCATATGGGAATCACACCTAACATTAGAACGGAACTTCGAGAGCGCAATTTAGGTAAATGCGTTGGCAAATCTGTTCAGTGGCTTCGTGAGAACATTGAGGTTCAAGAGAAAACCATCATCGAACATCACGAACGTCCGCTTTGTGGGCGACGGTACGGGCATCGGCCTTTCGGCGAGCGAGGGAGCGTTCCTGCACCGCTGCACGTTTGAAAACTGGGAGATCGGCGCTTACGGCGGCCTCGGCAGCTGGGTCAACGCCACGGGCTGCACATTTCGCGGCAACGGCGTGGGGCTGTGGCTCGATAACCGCGGCGACGCAACGTGCTCGGGCAGCTACTATGGCGACAGCGTGTACGAAGACAACGGCACCGCCGTGCGCATCGCCGCGATGCCGGGCACGGAGACGCTGGATTTCAATAACTGCGTGTTCCGAGGCAACGGGGTAAACGTCGAAAACACGGCGGGGTACGCCGTCGACCTCTCGCAGATCGTAACGGCGGACAATTAAAGAGAAAAAGGAGGAAACGCGGCGTTTCCTCCTTTTTTGCAAAATTCAGATGTTCAGCACAAAGTGCTCTTTATGATAGTCCAGCAGGCCTTCCTTTTTCATTTTTCCGAGCTCGAGCGACAATCCGCTGCGCTCAACGGCGAGAAAGTCCGCGAGCTGCTGGCGGGAGAACGGGATGTCGAACTCGACCGCGCCGCGCCGCTGCGCCTCGGCGGAGAGATAGGACATGAGCTTGGCGCGCGTCGTGCGCTGGGCGATGTGCGTGAGTTTTTCATTGAGCAGCAGGTTTTTTCCCGCAAGGTCGCTCAGAAGGTTTCGGATGATGCGGCTGTGGTGCGCGCAGGCGGAGGGACAGACCGTCAAAAGGCGCTTGACGTTCAAAAACAGCACCGCCGTCGGCGTTTCGGTCACGACGTTCACGTTGGAGACGCTGTTTGGCGCGCAGGCGAAGGCAGCGGCGTACGTCTGTCCCGGCGCGGTGCGGGAGAGAATGTTGCGGTTGCCCCAGATATCCTCCTGCACGACGAGCGCGCAGCCGGAGAGCACCATGCCGATCTCCTCGACCGCGTCGCCGGGGTGGAGGAGAAAGACGTCCTTGGGGAATTGCTCGGTCTTCGCCGCAAGGCAGGTGAGCATCGCGTCAAGTTCGTCCTCCGTGACGCCGGAAAAGAGCGGCGAGGCGGCGAGAATGGGAAAAAATTCTTTCATGAAAAATCGCCTTTCGTTGAAAATTCAACCGACTTGTTGGCCGCATTCTACTATAATACGCTTGAAAACGCAAGGAGGTATTGCAATGAAACGGAGAATCATTGAGATCGATCAAAATAAATGCAACGGCTGCGGCGCTTGCGCCGCGGCGTGCCACGAGGGTGCCATCGCCATGGTGAACGGCAAGGCGCAGCTGATGCGCGACGACTACTGCGACGGCCTGGGAGACTGTCTGCCGACCTGCCCGACCGGCGCGATTTCCTTTGTCGAGCGCGAGGCCGCGGCCTACGACGAGCAGGCGGTGCTTGAAAACAAGCAGAAGAGAATGCAGAAGGAGGGGATGACACTGCACCACAGCTGTCCCGGCATGCAGCTCAAGACCTTTGCGCACAAGGCGGCATCTGAAACGGCGGCTCCTGCTGCGCAGGAGAGCCAGCTCTCCCAGTGGCCGGTGCAGATCAAGCTCGTGCCCGTGAACGCGCCGTACTTCTCCGGCGCAAAGCTGCTCATCGCGGCGGACTGCACGGCGTACGCCTACGCGGCCTTCCACGAGAAATTCATCAAGGGCCACATTACGCTCGTCGGCTGCCCGAAGCTCGACAGCGTGGATTACAGCGAAAAGCTGACCGAGATCATCGCAAAAAATGACATCAAGAGCGTGACGGTCGTGCGAATGGAGGTCCCGTGCTGCGGCGGGCTCGAGCACGCGGCAAAGACCGCGCTGCAAAATAGCGGTAAATTCATCCCCTGGCAGGTCGTGACGATCTCGACGGACGGGAGAATACGGGATACGATTTGAGTCATCCTATGATCGATAAGACCACAGAATGAGGAGGATTTTTTCGGTGGACAACAAGATGTTTTGTTTTCAGTGCGAGCAGGCGGCGCACTGCACGGGCTGCACCGGCAGCGCGGGTGTGTGCGGAAAGAGCGCCGAGACGGCAAATTTGCAGGACGAGCTGACCGGCGCGCTCATCGGCCTTGCCCGCGCTGCGGACGGCAGCCCCGGCGTGAACGAGGGCACATGGAGCCTCATCATCGAGGCGCTTTTCACTACGCTCACGAATGTGAACTTTGACGCGGCGGCCATCCGCAATGTGACTGCACGCGTGAAGGCGGAGAAGAGCCGTCTTGTGCCGGACTGCGCGTCCTGCATGTCGCCCTGCGGGCACAACAATGACTACGATGTCTCGCGGCTCTGGACGGCGGACGAGGACATCCGCAGTCTCAAGTCGCTCATCCTGTTCGGTATCCGCGGCATGGCGGCGTACGCCTACCACGCGATGGTGCTGGGCTATACGGACGGCGAGGTCAACCGCTTTTTTGCCAAGGCATTGTTTGCCATCGGCGAGGACTGGGGCATGGATGACCTGCTCCCCCTTGTGCTGGAGGTCGGCGAGAAAAACTACCGCTGCATGGCGCTGCTCGACAAGGCCAACACGGAGACCTACGGCACGCCGGAGCCGACCACCGTGCCGCTGACGGTGGAAAAGGGACCGTTCATCGTGGTTTCCGGCCACGACCTGCACGACTTGAAGCGCCTGCTCGAGCAGACGGAGGGCAAGGGCATCAACATCTATACGCACAGCGAGATGCTGCCCGCGCACGGCTACCCGGGCCTTAAAAAGTATGCCAATCTCAAGGGAAATTTCGGCACGGCGTGGCAGAACCAGCAAAAGGAATTTGCCGACATCCCCGCGCCCGTACTATTCACCACGAATTGCCTGATGCCGCCGAAAGCGAGCTATGCCGACCGCGTGTTCACTACGGCGGCGGTCTCATATCCGGAACTCAAGCATATTGGCGCGGACAAGGACTTCACGCCGGTCATCGAAAAGGCGCTGGAACTGGGCGGCTATGCCGAGAACAAGGCGTTCACCGGCATCAACGGCGGCAGCACGGTTACGACGGGCTTTGCCCGCGGCGCGGTACTGGGTGTGGCCGACAAGGTGGTCGAGGCCGTCAACTCCGGCCAGATCCGCCACTTTTTCTTAGTCGGCGGCTGCGATGGCGCGCGCCCCGGCAGGAACTACTACACGGAATTCGTCAAGCAGACGCCGTCCGACACCATGGTGCTGACGCTGGCCTGCGGCAAGTTCCGCTTCAATGACTTAGATCTTGGCACGGTGGCGGGGCTGCCGCGCATCCTGGACATCGGCCAGTGCAACGACGCTTACAGCGCCATCCAGATCGCGCTGGCGCTCGCCGACGCCTTTGGCTGCGGTGTGAACGAGCTGCCGCTTTCGATGGTGCTCTCGTGGTACGAGCAGAAGGCGGTGTGCATCCTGCTGACGCTGCTGTATCTCGGCATCAAGGACATCCGCCTCGGTCCGACGCTGCCGGCGTTCCTCTCGCCGAACGTGCTCGACTACCTTGTCAAGAACTTTGGCATCGCGCCCATTACGACGCCAGAGGAGGACCTGAAGGCCATTCTGGGGTAAAACTGAAACGTACCGGCGGGCATTTTGCCCGCCGGTATTTTTTGCAGAGAAAGAAACGCAAAAATTAAGCGTGACTTTTGACGCGAGATCTGATAAAATAAAATAACTTTGCGCAACAGCGGGGAAAAGAGAGAAATCAACAGGAGAGATCAATGAAAAAACAGTTTGACCTCAGCGCCGCGGCGCTGCACATTTTAGCGATGGCCTTCATGCTACTCGACCACCTGTGGGCGACGCTTTTTCTTTCGCAGGAGTGGATGACCTGCGTGGGACGTCTCGCGTTCCCCATTTTTGCCTTCATGGCGGTGGAGGGCTACTTCCACACGCACAGTTTCAAAAAATACGCGCAGCGGATGCTGATTTTTGCGTTGCTGTCGGAAATTCCCTTTGACCTGATGTACGGCGGCACGTGGTTCTACCCTGTGCACCAGAATGTCATCTGGACGCTGCTCATCGGCCTTCTCGGCATTCGGGCGATGGAGGCCGTGCGGGAAAAGGGGAAGACATGGCTCTATCTTCTGACTTGCGTTGTGGTCACGGTGCTGGGCTTTGCGCTCGGCACGCTCGGCATGGTAGATTATTACGGCATGGGCGTTTTGACGGTGTTTGTGTTCTATTTCCTTCGCGGCAGAGAGTGGTGGAAGCTGCTCGGGCAGATCGCGGCGCTCTATTGGATCAATGTGTCGCTCATCGGAGGACAGATTTTCCCGATCGAGCTTTTCGGACTGGAGTTTGAGGTCTGCGAGCAGGGGCTTGCACTGCTCTCGCTCGTGCCCATCTGGCTCTACCGCGGGCGGCAGGGACACCACAGCAAGGTGTTTCAGTATGCCTGCTACGCGTTTTATCCGGTACATATGCTCATCCTCGGCCTTATCCAGCTGTCTCTGTAACAGAATACGAAAAAAGCGCTGCCGAAAGGCGGCGCTTTTTCGCGCCCTTTTTTGGAACGTTCACAATTTGTTTATTGACATTGGAATGGAAACAACTATAATGATGACGTTCTAAAATTAGAAGATTATCATTCGATGACGAGCGAGCGCGGCGCGTGACCGAATGAGGTCGGAAAGGAACCGATATGATGCCGAAGGAACCGATGCGCGGGGCAACGCTTTTCAGCCACGCCAACAAGATGACACAGGCATATCACATTATGTTAACTCCACTGTGCAAGGAGACCGGCCTGCCGCCGCTGGCGCTGGACATTCTGCTCTTTCTCGCCAACAATCCCGAGCACAACACGGCGAAGGACATCTGCCGTATGCGCGGGCACAAACCGGGTATCGTCTCCGTGCATGTGGAAAGACTGGTGAATGACGGTCTTCTCGAGCGGCGGGAGATGCCGGGCGACCGGCGGCAGACGCGGCTTATCTGTACGGAAAGAGCGCAGGATATCATCACGCGCGGACGGGAGATCCAGTGGAAGTTTGGGCTTCGTCTGATGGAGGGGATTTCAAAGGAAGACCATGAGATAATGCGCCGTTGCTTTGAAAGGATCGACATCAACCTGGATGAGATCTGCAAGGGCGGACGCTGAAAGCGCTTAGAAGAATCAGGAGAACAACAATGCTGAAATTACTCAAAAACATGCGCCGTAAAGAGGTGCTCATGGTGCTGCTGTGCACCGTGCTTGTGGCGGTGCAGGTCTACTTTGACCTGCGGCTGCCGGATTACATGACCGATCTGACGACGCTCATCAAAACGTCGGGGGCGACGGCGGATATCCTGTCCGTCGGCGCGAAAATGCTTGGCTGCACGCTCGCAAGCGCCGTGCTGGCCGTGGGCTGCGGGTATCTCGCGGCCAAGGCGGCGTCGGGCTTCAGCTTCACGGTGCGCGAAAAGCTCTTCCGCCACGTGATGGACATCGGCAGCGAGGAGATGCAGGACTTTTCTGTCGCCAGCCTCATCACGAGAACGACGAACGACATCACGCAAATTCAGATGATCGTGGCGATGGGCCTGCAGATGATGATCAAATCGCCGATCATGGCCGTGTGGGCCATCATCAAAATTCTCGGCAAGAGCTGGGAGCTCTCCGCCGTGACAGCGGCATTCGTCGTGGTCATCTGCGTGACGGTGATAACGGTGATGAGCATCTGCATCCCGCGTTTCCGCATCGTGCAGAAGCTGACCGACCAGATCAACCGTGTGGCGCGCGAAAACCTGACGGGCATCAACGTGGTGCACGCGTTCAACGCCGAGCAGTACCAGAACGACAAGTTCAACAAGCCGAGCCTTGACATGATGAATGTGCAGGTAAAGAACCAGAAGCTCTTCGCCCTCGTCCAGCCGACGATGACGCTCGGTATGAACGGCCTGGCGCTCACGATCTACTGGCTGGGTGCGGCGCTCGTCAACAACATCGCGCTGACCGATTCCGCAGCGCGCCTCACGATGTTCAGCGACGTGCTGGTGTTCAGCACGTATGCAACCTGCGTGGTGATGTCTTTTATGATGCTCGTGATGATCTTCATGCTGCTGCCGCAGGCGCAGGTCTCGGCCGAGCGTATCAACGAGGTGCTCGAGCGCAAGGCGAATATCCGCGAGGGCAGCGTGAGCGAATGCAAAGAGCACGGCACAGTGGAGTTCAAAAACGTTTCGTTCCGCTATCCGCACGCTTCGGAGGATGAGCTTTCGAACATCAGCTTCCGTGTGAACAGGGGCGAGACGCTTGCCGTCATCGGCGCGACGGGCAGCGGCAAGACGACACTTGTGAGCCTGATCCCGCGCTTTTACGATGCGACGGAGGGCGAGGTGCTTGTCGACGGCGTGAACGTCAGGGACTACACGTTCGACACACTCTACAACAAGCTCGGCTACGTGACGCAGAAGGCGGTGCTCTTCGCCGGCAGCATCCGCGACAATGTCTACTTTGGCGAGAGCGAAGCGCCGGCGGACGATGAGGGCCTTGCGCAGGCCGTCGAGCTTTCGCAGGCGAAGGAGTTTGTCGACAAGCTCCCCGACGGCACGCAGCACCATGTGGCGCAGATGGGCCGCAACATGTCCGGCGGCCAGAAGCAGCGCCTTTCCATCGCCCGCGCGCTGGCGAGAAAACCGGAGATCCTCGTCTTCGACGATTCGTTCTCCGCTCTGGACTACCGCACGGATGCGAAGCTGCGCGAGGGGCTATCCAAGCAGCTGCACGACACGACGAAGATCATCGTCGCGCAGCGCATCAGCACCATCCGCCACGCAGACAAGATCATCGTGCTCGACCGCGGCGAGACCGTGGGCATCGGCACGCATGAAGAGCTGATGAAAAACTGTGACGTTTACCGCGAGATCGCGACCTCCCAGCTCAGCGCTGCGGAGCTCGCGTAAAGGGGGCGAGAGAAGATGAAAAAGAAAAACAGCAATCCCGTCGGCGCGCTCAAGCGCACGGGTGTCTATATGAAATCGAGCCTTGGCGTCATCGCTCTTGCGCTCGTGCTGGCGGCACTGAGCGCCGTGATGACGATCATCGGCCCCGACAAGATCGGCAAAATGGCGACCATCATGTCCGACGGCCTGTTCACCGGCATTGACCTCGCCGCCATTGCGAAGATCGGCGTGTTCCTTGCCGTTATTTACTGCCTGAGCGCGCTGTTTGGCTTCATCCAACACTATATCATGGCGGTCGTGACGCTGAAAATGTCCTACCGCATGAGAGGTGAGCTCTCGGAAAAGATCAACCGCGTGCCGCAGAAGTATTTCAACACCACCTCGCAGGGCGACATTTTGAGCCGCATCACAAACGATGTGTCAACGCTCCAGCAGGGACTTACCAACAGCCTGCCGACCATCATCAGCGCCGCGACACAGTTTGTCGGCTGCCTTATTATGATGTTCGTGACCGAATGGCGCATGGCGCTCGTCGCACTGTGCATCACGCTCCTTGGCATGGTGCTGATCGTCGCCATCATGTCGAAGTCGCAGCGCTACTTCACCGCGCGGCAGAAGAGCCTCGGCGAGCTCAACGGCTATGTCGAGGAGATGTATTCCGGCCATGAGGTCGTGCGCATCAGCCGCGCAGTCGATAAGGTCCTCGACCACTTCGACGGCCTGAACGCGGCGGTCTATGACGCAAACTGGCGCTCGCAGTTCCTCTCCGGTGTGATGCAGCCGCTCATGAACGTGATCGGCAACCTCTCGTATGTTGCCGTGTGCGTGTTCGGCTCGGTGCTGGCCATCAATGGCACGATCGAATTCGGCGTCATCGTCTCGTTCATCCTGTATGTGCGCCTCTTCACCACGCCGCTGACGCAGATCGCACAGGGCATGACGAATTTGCAGACGGCCTCCGCCTCCGCGCATCGTATTTTCGACTTCCTCGAAAGTGAAGAGCTCGGCGACGAGAGCGACAAGACCGAGAAGCTCGACGCCGTGCGCGGCGCGGTAATGTTCGACCACGTGCGCTTCAGCTATCCCGATTCGCCCGACAAGATCATCATCAAGGATTTCTCCGCTGAGGTCCATCCGGGCCAGAAGGTCGCCATCGTCGGCCCCACCGGCGCGGGCAAGACCACGATGGTGAACCTCCTGATGCGATTTTTCGAGGTCAACAGCGGCCGCATCACGATCGACGGCGTGGCGACGACCGACCTGCGCCGCGAGGATGTGCACAAGCTCTTTGGTATGGTCCTGCAGGACACGTGGCTCTTTGAGGGCACGATCCGCGAGAACCTGGTCTATAACATGGAGGGTATCACGGACGAGCAGCTCGAAACGGTCTGCAAGGCCTGCGGCCTCGACAAATTTGTCCACTCGCTGCCACAGGGCTTTGACACCGTGCTCAGCGAGAGCACGACGATCTCGGCGGGACAGAAGCAGCTTTTGACCATCGCCCGCGCGATGCTCCAGAATGCGCCGATGCTGATCCTCGACGAGGCAACGTCCTCGGTCGATACGCGCACGGAACTTCTCATTCAGCGCGCGATGGACGAGCTGACGAAGGGCCGGACGAGCTTTGTCATCGCCCACCGCCTGTCGACCATCAAGAACGCCGACCTCATCCTCGTGATGCGCGACGGCGACGTCATCGAGAGCGGCACGCACGAGCAGCTGATGGAGCAAAACGGCTTCTACGCCGAGCTCTACAACAGCCAGTTCGCGCAGGCGTCGTAAAGAAAAACCAGCGCAGGTGAGCCTGCGCTGGTTTATATTTTCTGCGGAAGAAGTTAAAAGAAAGTTTATTGCCGAACTGGAAAACGGTGGTATAATAAGGAACATCCAAGGGCTGACAAAGTCCGCACCGCGAAAGGAAGCGGAAACATATGAATTGGTTTCAGAAATTACTGTCGAATCCCTTTTTGCTCATCGGTCTCTCGTCGTGGTTCTGGGCGCAGCTCATCAAGACGATCATCCATGCCATTGTGACGAAGAGCATCGACTTTACGCGCCTGATCGGCGACGGCGGGATGCCGAGCGGCCATTCGGCCACGGTCTCGTCGCTCGCGACCGCGGCGGCGCTCGTCTACGGGCTCGGTTCGTTTGAATTCGCGATGGCGTTCATCTTCGCCATCGTCGTCTGCAAGGACGCGATGGGCGTCCGGCTCGAAACGGGGCGTCAGGCCGTCATCATCAACGACATCGTCGAGGCGTTCAACTCGCTCGCGTCGGAAAAGATTCCGGAGGCGAAGCTCAAGGAGTTCGTCGGCCACACGCCGCTGCAAGTCATCGCCGGTATTCTGCTCGGCGTGGCGAACACATTTATCATGTACTACTGCGTACTGTGAGGGAAAGTACATGACGCTTTTTATTAACTGCTGTCCGCGCGGAGAATCGCGCACGGAAAAGCTGGCCCGCGCGCTGCTTAAAGCGCTCGGCGAATACGAGGAGCTGCGCCTTTATGACGAGCCGCTGCACCCGCTGGGGCGCGCGGACATCGCAAAGCGCGACGCGCTGCTCGCGGAAAAGAAGTATGACGATGAAATGTTCCGTTACGCCCGTCAGTTCGCCGCGGCGGACAGAATTGTCATCGCTGCGCCGCTGTGGGACCTGTCGTTTCCCGCGCAGCTCAAGGTGTATTTGGAGAATATCTATGTCACGGGCATCGTGACGAAGTACAGCGAGGCGGGCGAGCCCGTTGGCCTGTGCCGCGCAAACGAGCTCTACCATGTCACGACCAGCGGCGGACCGTTCGACGGCCGCTTTGGCTACGACTACTGGAAGACCATCGCGCAGGACTGCTTCGGCATTCCGACCGTCAAGCTCTTGGAAGCCGAAAACCTCGACATCATGGGCGCAGACGCGGAAAAGATCGTCGACGATGCCATCAAGGACTACGGCCCTGCGTAAAATCAAACTTGTATAGCAAAAAAGCTCCGTGCCTTGGCACGGAGCTTTTTTATCGGGAAAAATCAGTTGGCGCTGTTCTGCTCGCTTTCGGGCAGGAGGTTCGTCATGCTCTTGAGGCCGATGGCGAGTGTGGACATGTTGTGCAGCAGCGCCGAGGTCGTCGGCGGCAGGATGCCAAGCACGCCAAGCACGATGAGCGAGAAGTTGAAGCTCACGATAAAGCGGTAGTTGCGGTGGATGCGGGCCATGAGCTCTTGACTGAGAGAGCGCAGCGTGACGAGCGCGAACAGATCCTCGGACGAGATGGTAATATCCGCGATCTCGCGCGCGATGGCGGCGCCGGTCGAAATGGCGATGCCTGCGTCGGCTTCGGACAGGGCGGGGGAGTCGTTCACGCCGTCGCCGATCATGATGACCTTGCGGCCCGCGGCCTTTTCGCTGCGGACGAACGCGGCCTTGTCCTCGGGCAGCACTTCGGCGTAGACGGCGTCGACGCCGACCTCAGCGGCGACGGCTTCGGCAGTCTTGCGGCTGTCGCCGGTCATCATCACGACCTTGTCGATACCGAGTTCGTGCAGCGCGCGCACGGCGGCTTTCGCCTCCTTGCGCAGCGGGTCATGAATGCAGATGACCGCGGCGAGCTCGCCCGCGATACAAAGGTACAGGTGCGAATACTCGGGCGGGAGCGATTCAAACTTGTCCTCTTCGCCCTCCGGCACGCGGCATCCCTCGTCCTCGAAGACGAAGTGTGCGCTGCCGATGAGCACTGTTTTCTCGTCCACCATGCTCGAAATGCCGTGCGCCACGACGTACTGGACCTGAGAGTGATACTCCTCGTGCGTCAATCCGCGGTCCCTGGCCTCGGCCACGACGGCGTTGGCGATGGAATGGGGATAGTGCTCTTCGAGGCACGCGGCGAGGCGGAGCATTTCACTTTCCTCATTGCCGCCGAAGGTGACGATTCTCGCGACCTTGGGCGTGGCGTAGGTGAGCGTGCCGGTCTTGTCAAAGACGATGGTGTTCGCCTGGGCGACGGCTTCGAGGAAGCGCCCGCCCTTGACGGAGATGTGATGGCTGCTGCTCTCGCGCATGGCAGAGAGCACCGCGATAGGCATGGAGAGCTTGAGCGCGCAGGAGAAGTCGACCATCAGCACGGCCAGCATCTTTGTGACGTTGCGCGTGATGAGATAGGTCAGGATCGTGCCGCCGAGCGTATAGGGTACGAGCCTGTCGGCAAGGCGCGAGGCCTTGTCCTCAGCCGTGGATTTGAGCTTTTCCGACTCTTCGATCATGCGCACGATGCGGTCATAGCGGCCGCCGCCGAGCGCCTTTTCCACGCGCACGACACACTCGCCCTCTTCGGCGACGGTGCCTGCGTAGACATAGCTGCCCTCGCGCTTGGGGACGGGCATGGACTCGCCCGTCATGGACGCCTGATTGACCATCGCCTCGCCGGAGACGACCTTGCCGTCGAGCGGGATGAGGCTGCCGGTGCGGACAACGACGCAGTCGCCCGCCTGAATATCGCCGATGGGAACGAGCGTTTCCGTCTCGCCCGTCTTGAGCCAGACGTGGTCAACGTTGAGCGACATCGCGCCCGCGAGGTCCGCGACGGACTTTTTATGCGTCCAGTCCTCGAGAATTTCGCCGAGGCGGAGCATGAACATCACGGAGCTTGCCGTCGAGAAGTCGCCGCGCACCATCGACACGGTGACGGCGGTGGCGTCGAGCACGGCGACGGAGAGCTTGCCGTGCAGCAGTGCGGAAAGACCCTCGCGGATGTACTTGATCGAGTGATAGATGGCGAGCGCCGTGGTGACGGGGAGCGGGAAGAAGAGCTTCGAGATCACGCGGCGGATCACCGTCCACGAGAGTTTGTCTTCAAATTCACGGTTGAGTTTGCGCGTCGTATGGTCGGGGACAAGGTCCATTGTTTCGGCCTTGTCGAACGAGAACGCCGCGAGCGCGTGCACGAGCGCGGCGCGGTCCGCGCGGTAAACGATCACGGCGTCCTGCGTGCGGTCAAAGACCGAGACCTCTCGCACGCCGTCCACATTGCGCAGATAATATTCCAGGACGTCCGCCTGATGCAGTGTCATGCGGCGGCAATTCAGATGCACGCGTATGCGCCCGGCGGATTCGTGCAGAATTTTGCATTTCATAGTGTATCAATTCCTCCGAAAGTGAAAGAGAGCCGCGCGTCGCGGCTCTCCTGCGATTTATTCCTCGTCCGCTTTTTCCTCGGACGCGTCCGCAATGACTTCGGCGTCCTCTTCCGCTGCGCGGCGTTCGTTGATGTCCTTGGCGTCGGCGTAGACGTCCTCAGCATCCTCACGGACGTTCGTGACGGCCTGCATCACGCAGTCCTTGGCACGCAGCACCGCGGCGGTGGTGTGAGAGTAGACCTTTTTGGCATCCTTGCTGGAAAGGATCTTGAGGCCGGCGGTGCCGAACAGCACGCCTGCTGCAAATAAACCGAGATGTTTCATTGAAAAAACCTCCTGTTGGTATGAATTAGAGCTCTTTAACATAGTGGGAATATAACATAACGCCGTTTCAAATGCAAGTAGCGAAATGTTAAAATTTGACGGAGAATGGAAACCGCGGATTTGTTATGTTTTTTCAGATGTTCGCGCGCTCGTCCCAGAGCGTCAGCGCGCCTGATTGCAGCGTTTTCGGAACGTCGATGATGCGCTGGTTCGACGAGCCGCGAAAGCGCAGCGAGATATCGTGCAGCGCGTCCACATAGCGCCCGTCGACGAGCACATCGAGCAGTGACAGCAGTTCGTCCGTCACCTCGCAGCGTGGATACGCGGTGGGGTCGTGCAGCTCCTCCCACGTAAAGCCTGTGAACGACCAGATCGTCTTTTGCGGCAGCTCACGCCTCACGCGGCGGAGAAACGGCAGCAGCGCGCGCTGATTTTTAGGCTCGAACGGCTCGCCGCCGAGCAGCGTGAGACCGTTGATATAGTCGGGGGAGAGCAGGCGGATGAGCTCGTCCTCCGTTTCACTCGTGAAGGGCTTGCCGTAGCAGAAGTCCCACGTCTGCGGCTGAAAGCAGTTTTCGCAGTGGTTCGTACAGCCGGAGACGAACAGCGTCACGCGCACGCCAAGGCCGTTGGCGATGTCGCAGTTTTTGATCTCACCATAGTGCATGGGAAATGACCTCCTTATCAGAAAAAGGTGGGAGCGCGGTGCGCTCCCACCTAAACAGCAATTTTATGACGCAGCCTTACAGATGCAGCACGCGCTCTTTGATCTCCTGCGTGCGGCCCTGATTCCAGAACTGAGTGCCGATGTAGCCGCAGGTGCGGCGGGCGACGTTCATCTTGTCCTGGTCGGTGTTGCCGCACTTCGGGCAGCGCCAGATGAGCTTGCCGCCCTCCTCGACGATGTCGATCTCACCGTCCCAGCCGCAGACCTGGCAGTAGTCGGACTTCGTGTTGAGCTCGGCGTAGATGATGTTGTCGTAGATGAACTTCATCACCTGCAAAACCGCTTCAAGGTTCTGCTGCATGTTGGGCACTTCGACATAGCTGATCGCGCCGCCGGGGGAGAGGTGCTGGAACTGCGCCTCGAACTTGAGCTTGGTGAACGCGTCGATCTTTTCCGTCACGTGGACGTGGTAGGAGTTCGTGATATAGCCCTTGTCCGTCACGCCCTCGATCACGCCGAAGCGCTTTTGCAGGCACTTGGCGAACTTGTAGGTCGTGGACTCGAGCGGCGTTCCGTAGAGGGAGTAGTCGATGTTTTCGGCGGTTTTCCACTCCTTGCACTTGTCGTTCATTTTCTGCATGATGGAGAGGGCGAAGGGCGTGGCGCTGGGGTCGGTGTGGCTCTTGCCGGTCATGTACTTCACGCACTCGTAAAGTCCCGCGTAGCCGAGCGAGATCGTGGAATAGCCGTCGTAGAGGAGCTTGTCGATGGGCTCACCCTTTTTGAGTCTTGCGCACGCGCCGTACTGCCAGAGAATGGGCGCCGCGTCGGAGAGTGTGCCCTTCAGGCGGTCGTGACGGCAGCGCAGCGCGCGGTGGCAGAGCTCAAGACGCTCTTCAAAAATCGTCCAGAACTTTTCAATGTTGCCGCCGGAGGAGAGTGCCACGTCGGGCAGGTTGATCGTGACGACGCCCTGATTGAAGCGGCCGTAATACTTGTGCTTGCCGGGAACATAGTTGCCGGCATTCGCGATGTTGCCGACGCCCGCGTCGGTGAAGCGGTCAGGCGTCAGGAAGCTGCGGCAGCCCATGCAGGGATACACATCGCCCTTGAGCTCGAGCATCTTCTTTTCGCTGATGTAATCGGGCACCATGCGGCGCGCCGTGCACTTGGCGGCGAGCTGTGTGAGGTAATAATACGGCGAGTCGTCGTGAATGTTGTCCTCTTCGAGCACGTAGATGAGCTTGGGGAAGGCGGGCGTGACCCACACGCCCTGCTCGTTTTTGACGCCCTGATAGCGCTGCTCGAGCATTTCCTCGATGATGACGGCAAGGTCGCGCTTTTCCTGCTCGCTTCTCGCCTCGTTGAGGTACATGAAAACGGTGATGAACGGTGCCTGACCGTTCGTGGTCAGAAGCGTCACGACCTGATACTGGATGGTCTGCACGCCGCGGCGAATCTCCTCGCGCAGGCGCTTTTCGACGATTTCGGTGATCTTGTCCTCCGTGGGGTCGACGCCGAGAGCCTCGACCTCGGCGAGCACCTGCTTTCTGATCTTCTGGCGCGATACGTCGACAAAGGGGGCAAGGTGCGTCAGCGAGATGGACTGGCCGCCGTACTGGTTCGAGGCGACCTGCGCGACGATCTGCGTCGCGATGTTGCACGCGGTCGCGAACGAATGTGGGCGCTCGATGAGGGTTCCCGTGATGACGGTGCCGTTTTGCAGCATGTCCTCCAGGTTCACAAGGTCGCAGTTGTGCATGTGCTGAGCGTAGTAGTCCGTGTCGTGGAAGTGGATGATGCCCTCTTCATGCGCCTTGACGATATCCTCGGGCAAGAGCAGACGGTTCGTCAGATCGCGGCTCACCTCGCCGGCCATATAGTCGCGCTGGGTGGAGTTGACGACGGGGTTCTTGTTGGAATTCTCCTGCTTGGCCTCTTCGTTGTTGCACTCGATGAGGGAGAGAATTTTGTCGTCCGTCGTGTTGCTCTTGCGCACGAGCGAGCGGTTGTAGCGATAAGTGATGTAGCGCTTAGCGACCTCGAACGCGCCGTGCGCCATGATCTGGTGCTCGACAAAGTCCTGGATCTCCTCGACCGTGGGCGCGCGGCCCAGACTCTGGCAGGAGAACTCCACGCTCTCGGCGATGCGCTGGATCTGGACGGGCGTCATGCGAGCCTCCTCGTCCACAACGTCGTTAGCCTTAGTCACTGCGGCGATGATCTTGACGATATCAAATTCTACTTCTGCGCCGTTGCGCTTGATAACTCTCATGTATTCCCGTCTCCTCTTCTTTTGGTATGTCCTTTACATAACACTATATCTTGTGGTGACCTTCGTAACAGCAAACTAATTATTGCACATGAGACTCAGCATTGCAAGTCCTAAGTGCTGAAAAAAGGAAACAATATCAGAGCCCCAACTTTGGACACTATTGACGAAACACCTTGAATGAAGCGGAATAGCGCATTATTTCAATTTGACGCAAAAATCAACAAGACATAAGTAATGCTAATGATAGCTATGCAAAATTAACTCTTTTCATGGGCGGAAAATGTGACTATAATAACTCGGTTGAAAAATTTGAGCAGGACTCGCAGAGCGGGCCCGCTCCGGATCGGAGGATCAATACAATGGCAAATTGCGCGATCGTAGGCATCAACTGGGGCGATGAAGGCAAGGGCCGCATGGTCGACTACCTCACGGACCACTATGACGTGGTCGTCCGCTATCAGGGCGGCGGCAACGCGGGCCACACTGTGGTGAATGAAAAGGGCAAGTTTGCCCTGCACCTGCTGCCGAGCGGCATTTTCCGCGACGGCGTTGTCAACATTCTGGGCAACGGCGTGGCGCTGGACTGCGAAAACCTGCTCAAGGAGATGGAGACGCTGCGCGCCGCGGGCGTTATCATCACGCCGGAGAATCTGAAGGTCAGCGACCGCGCGTCGCTGCTGCTGCCCTGGCACCGCGAGCTCGACGCGCTCGAGGAAGCGCGCCTTGCCGACAAGAAGTACGGCTCGACCAAGCAAGGCATCGCGCCGTTCTATGGCGACAAGTACCAGAAAAAGACCGTGCAGGCGGGCGAGCTCCTGCACCCCGAGCACTTAAAGGAGCACCTTGCCGACCTTCTTGAGTGGAAGAACCTGATGCTCCAGAAGATCTACGGCGCAAAGGGCTACACGATGGACGAGCTCATGGCGTGGGTCAACACCTACTGCGGCGCCATCAAGCCCTACATCACCGACACCGGCCGTTTCCTGAGAAACGCGCAGAAGGAGGGCAAGTCCATCCTCTTTGAAGCCCAGCTCGGCGCGCTGCGCGACCTGGACTACGGCATCTATCCCTACACCACCTCTTCGAACGCCGTTGCGGCGTATGCGCCCGTCGGCTCGGGCCTTCCCACGGCGAAGCTCGACGAGGTCGTGGGCGTGGTGAAGGCGTACTCTTCCTGCGTGGGCGAGGGCCCGTTCGTCTGCGAGTGGTTCGGCGAAGGGGCGCAGCAGTTGCGCGACGCGGGCGCGGAGTACGGCGCGAAGACCGGCAGACCCCGTCGCGTCGGCCCCATCGATCTGGTCGCGACGCGCTACGGCGTGGAGACGCAGGGCGCGACGAACATCGCCCTGACGAAGCTCGATGTCCTGAGCTACATGGACAAGATCCCCGTCTGCGCACACTATGAATTAAACGGCGAACAGACCGACGACTTCCCGTTCCCCGTGCTGCTGCAGGACGCCAAGCCCGTCGTCGAGTATCTGCCCGGCTGGCAGTGCGACATCTCCGGCGCGCGTAATTGGGAGGACCTTCCCGAAGCCGCCCGCAGCTACGTCGAATACGTTGAAAAGGCCATCGGCTGCCACATCGGCTTCGTCTCCGTCGGCGCGGAGCGCGAGAGCCTCATCATCCGCTGACACATCAAAGTAAAGAGGGGACGAAGGCCCCCTCTTTACTTTTCTATTGCAACTTTGCTTCATTCTATATAAAATACGAACAGCGACCGCTGAGAAAGAAAAGGAGAACCCTATGCGCAAGGATATTTACGAGTCCCCGCTTTCGTCCCGCTATGCGTCCGAATACATGCTGCACCTCTTTTCCCCCGATATGCGCTTCCAGACGTGGCGCAGACTGTGGGTGGCGCTTGCCCGCGCCGAGCACGAGCTGGGCCTGCCGATCACGCAGGAGCAGGTCGACGAGCTCGCCGCGCACATCACCGACATCGACTACGAGGTCGCCGAAAAGCGCGAGCACGAGGTGCGCCACGACGTGATGGCGCATGTGTACACGTACGGCAAGGCGGCGCCTTCCGCCGCCGGCATCATCCACCTCGGTGCGACGAGCTGCTATGTGACGGACAACGCCGATTTGGTGCTCTATCGCGACGGCCTCAAATACCTGAGAGGGCAGCTTCTCAGCGTGATGGTGAATCTTGCGGCATTTGCCCGCGAATACGCCGCCACGCCGACGCTCGGCTATACGCACTATCAGCCCGCGCAGCCCGTGACGATCGGCAAGCGCGCGACGCTGTGGATGCAGGACTTCCGCTCGGACCTTGAAGAGCTTGATTTTGTCATCGGCTCGATGCGCTTCCTCGGCTGCCGCGGCACGACGGGCACGGAGGCGAGCTTTGTCGACCTCTTCGAGGGCGACGGTGACAAGGTCGACGAGATGAACCGCCGCATCGCCGCGGAGTTCGGCTTTGAAAAGTGCTTCTCTGTCAGCGGCCAGACCTATCCGAGAAAGGCCGACAGCCGCATTCTGAATGTGCTCTCTTCCATCGCACAGAGCGCCTACCGCATGGCGAACGACATTCGCCTGCTCCAGCACGACCGCCAGGTCGAAGAGCCGTTTGAAAAGAACCAGATCGGCTCGTCCGCGATGCCCTATAAGCGAAACCCCATGCGCTCCGAGCGCATCTGCTCGCTCAGCCGCTACCTGATGGCCGATGCGGCCAACGCGCCGATGACGGCCTCGACCCAGTGGCTCGAGCGCACGCTCGACGACTCGGCCAACCGCCGCATCTCGCTGCCGGAGGGCTTCCTCTGCGCCGACGCGGTGCTGCGCCTGTGCCAGAGCGTGACGAACGGCCTGCATGTGAACGAAAAGATCGTCGAGCGCACGCTGCGCGAGTATCTGCCGTTCCTTGCGACCGAGAACATCATGATGGAGGCCGTCAAGCGCGGCGGCGACCGTCAGGAACTGCACGAGAAGATCCGCCAGCACTCCATGGCCGCGACCGCCCGCATGAAAGAGGGCGAGCCGTGCGACCTCTTAGACCGCCTCGCGGGCGACCCCGCGTTCGGCATGACACGCGAGGAGCTCGATCAGGTCATGGAGCCCAAGCTCTACATCGGCCGCTGCGAGCAGCAAGTGCTGCGCTTCCTCGACGAGTGCGCGCCGCTTTTGCGCGACGCCGCCGCGGAGGATGGCGCGATCGACCTGTAAGCGGGCAGAAATTGAGAATGATCCCTGAGCGGGAGAGATGGACGAGCCATCTCTCTCGCTTCTTTTTTTCACCTGAAAAAATGTGCGGCGGCGCGCGTTGCCTTGGCAAAAGCGGGCAGAATACCAGTAAGTGAACAAATTGTAAAGGGTGTACGTTCCTATACAAAAGGTAGCGAGTGTCCATGGATTCGGGTATCGAAGTGTGCTATAAAGAAGCTGTATAGAAAAATGCACAAAACGATCACTAAATTGCATAACATATTTGAAAAATAAATATTGATTTATTTATTGAAACAATCTATAATATGGAAAAGCTGAGCGGGAAACATTTTCCCGCCGCAGTGCTAAAAGAGGTGAACGACAACATGGCAATGGAAGAATTACAGCAGGTGCAGGAGCTCGAAAAAGAGCTTGCAGCGCAGTATGCCGCCGCGCAGGCGGACGCCAAGCGCCGCATCGCCGTTGAGCAGCGCGCCGCTGCCCGAGAGATCGAGGACAGCCGCCGCAACGCCGACGTGGAGGCGCGGCAGCTGATGGCGGAGGCCGAACAGCGCGCCGGTGAGGAGACGGAAAAGATTCTCGCCAAGGCGCGCACGGAATGCGAAAAGATGCAGAGCGCGGCGCGCGCAAACCTTGAGCGTGCGGCGCAGTGGATCGCGGAAGAGGTTGTGAACGACAAATGGCAATCGTAGCAATGAAGCATCTCCGCCTCCTCGGCATGGAGAGCGAGCGCGAGGCGCTGCTCAAGGCCATGCAGGACATGGAGTGCGTGGAGATCTCAAGTATCGACGGAAGCGAAGAGGCACTGAAATCAGGCTTTGCCAAGCCCGACGACAAGGCGCTGATGAGCGCGCAGGAAGCGTCGCGTGCGTACCGCACGGCGCTTGCCTCGCTCGACCGCTTTGCGCCGGAGAAAAAAGGCATGTTCCGCAAGCGGCAGGGCGTTTCCCGCGCGGCGTTTTTCAGCGCCGAGAGCGAGGAAAATGCCCGCACCGCGGCGGAGACGATCAACAAGGACACACGCCGCCTCGGCGAAATCGAGAGCGAGCGCACGAAAAATGGGGCGCTGCGAGCGACTCTTGCCCCGTGGCTGACGGTCGATGCGCCGCTCGGCGGCGCGGACGGCGCGCTTGCGGTGTTCTTTGGCACGGCGGGCCTGAATGTGACGGACGATGCGCTCAAAGCGCTGGCCGATTCGCTGGACGGGCTTCTCACCTGGCAGCAGGCCTCGAGCGACAGGTCGCTGCGATATCTTCTCGTGATGTGTCACGGGAGCGTGAAGGAGCGGGCGCTGAGCGCGCTGCGCGACCTCGGGTTTTCGACCGTGAGCTTTCGCGGCATGACCGGCACGGCGAAGGAAAACGACAAGGCGCTTGCGGAAAATCTCGCTGCGCTCGAAAAAGAGCGGCAGGAGATCGAACAGCGCATTGCGGGCCTTGGAGGCAAGCGGGAGGCGCTCTTGGAAGCGAGCGACCGCGCGGCCATCGCGCTGCGGCGCGAGGAGGCGAAGAGCCGACTTGTCGGCACTGACAAGGTCTTCTTATTGGAAGGCTGGCTGCCTGCCGACCGCTGCGCCGCGCTTGAAAAAGCGCTCGAGCCGTTTACCTGTGCGATCGAAACGCGCGAGCCGACAGAGGACGAGTACCCGCAGGTGCCGGTGCAGCTCAAAAACAACAAGCTGACGCGGCCGCTCAATATGGTCACGGAGATGTATTCGCTCCCGGCCTACGGCACGCTTGACCCGAACCCGCTGATGGCGCCGTTTTTCATTTTGTTCTACGGCATTATGATGGCGGATATGGGCTATGGCTTACTCATGATGATCGCCTCGGTCATCATCAGCAAAAAATACCGGCCCAAGGGCACGAGCGGCGAGCTGTTCAGCCTGCTCGGCCTCTGCGGCATCAGCACGTTCATCATGGGCGCGCTGACAGGCGGATTTTTCGGCGATTTCCTCACGCAGCTCGTCGCCATCGTCAGCCCCGGCACGGTCTTCGCGCTGCCGAAGCTCTTCGATCCGCTCGACGATCTGACGATGATCCTGATCGGCTCGATGGCGCTCGGCATGGTGCAGATCGTCACCGGCATGGCCATCAGTTTGATCGAAAAGTGCAAGCGGAAAAAGTTCCTCGACGCCTTTTTCGAGGAGATCACGTGGTGGATCGTGTTTATCGGCATCGCGCTTTTGGCGCTCGGCAAGGGTGCGGCGGTGCTGTATGTCGGATGCGCGCTGGTGCTGCTCGGCCCCATCGTGCAGGGCAAAGGCTGGGGCAAGCTCACGGGCGTGTTCGGCTCGCTCTATAACCACGTGACGGGCTACTTCGGCGACATTTTGTCCTACACGCGACTGATGGCGCTGATGCTTGCGGGCAGCGTGATCGCGCAGGTGTTCAACATGCTCGCGGCGATGCCGGGGAACGTGATCGCGTTCATCATCATCTCGATGCTCGGCAACGCGATGAACTTCGGGCTCAATCTCCTCGGCTGCTACGTGCACGATCTGAGATTGCAGTGCTTGGAATTTTTCAACAAGTTCTACGTCGACGGCGGAAAGCCCTTCCGCCCCATGACGCTGGACACGGAATATGTCGATTTACAGTAAATTGCAGAAAAAACGGAAAAACCGTAAGGAGGATAAAAAATGGGTATCTTTGAACTGACAACGGGCGGCGCCATCGGTATGCTGGGCGCGGGTCTTGCTGTTTGCCTCGCGGGCGCGGGCAGCGCACGCGGCACGGGTCTTGCCGGCGAGGCCGGCACGGGGCTTCTTTGCGAGGACCCGAGCAAATTCGGTAAAGTGATGATCCTGCAGGTCATCCCCGGCACGCAGGGCCTTTACGGTCTGGTCATCGGCTTCCTCTGCCTGATGCGTATGGGCGTCCTGAACGGCACGTATGTCGATATGTCGCTTCAGGAGGGCCTTCGTTACTTTGCCGCCTGCATGCCCATCGCCATCGGCGGCGGCATTTCGGCAGTTGCGCAGGGCCGCGTCGCCGCAGGATCGATCAACATCTTGGCGCGCCAGCCTGAACACTGGTCGAAGGGCATGGTGCTGTGCATCGTGGTCGAGTTCTACGCGATCCTTTCGCTGCTGGCGTCGATCATGATGCTGCTCAACATCGGCTGACGCGCCCACGGAAAGGCGGAAACGCAATGAACGGAATGGAAAAGATCACCGCGCGCATGAAAGAGGATGCGGCGCGCTCGCTGAGCGAGCTGAATGCGCAGACCGAGCAGGAGCTCCGGCGCATCCGCGAAGAGAGCGCCGTACGCGCGGAAAAAGAGCGCGAGACGGCGGGCGGGCGCGCGCATCTCGCCGCGCAGGAGCGCTACGAACGCCTCTGCTCCGCGGCGGAGATGGAGACACGCAAGCTGACGCTCAGCGCCAAGCAGGAAGTGCTTGCCGAGACCTACGACCGCGCGCTGGAGATCCTCTGCTCCATGCCGCGCGAGGAGTATCTTTCGCTGCTGGTTCACCTGCTGAAAGCGGCGGGCGGCAAGGGCGACGAGAAAATCGCCCTGAGCGCAAAGGACCGCGATGAGATGGGCGAAACGCTCGTCGAGCGAGCGAACAAGGAGCTGAACGCGCACTATACGCTTGCGGGCGAAGCGGCAGATATCCGCGCGGGTCTCGTGCTTATAAGTGAAGAATGCGACGTGAACTGCTCGTTTGAAACGCTTCTCGCCCTTTCGCGAGAGAAGACCGAGCGCGGCGCGGCAAAGCTCCTCTTCGTGGAATAAGGAGGGGATCGGATGCAGCAGTATCGGGATACGGACTACGCAGCGGTCTCCGCGGCGCTGCATGCGCGCGAGGCGAAGCTCCTGACGCAGGCGATGGCCGAGCGGATGATCGACGCCGCCACGCCGGAAGAGAGCTACAAGACGCTTTTGGAATGCGGCTACGCGCCGCTTGAGCGATGCACGCTCGAAAATGTGGAACACGCGCTCTCGCAGGCGCGCAGAGAGCTCTACCGCGAGGTGAGCGTGCTGGCACCGGACAAGCGCATCATCGAGCTTTTTCAGATCAAGTACGACTATCACAACGCAAAGCTCGCACTCAAGAGCAAGCGCACCGGCGAGGACGTCTCCCGCCTTGCGATGGACTGCGGCCGCTTCGACGCGCAGAAGGTGCTTCGCGGCGAGACGAGCGCGGTTTCCGCGGCGATGAGCCGCGCGATGGCGCAGGCGGAGAGCGAAGCGGGCCACAGCGGCGATGTCCGCATGGCGGAGCTGCTGCTCGATCGCGCCTGCTACGAGGAGATGAGCGCGCTCGCAAGCGAGACGGGCAGCACGTTTTTGAAGGACTATGTCGCCTTGCAGATCGACGCGGTCAACCTGCGTACGCTCGTGCGCGCACGGCGCATGGGCTGCGAGGACGATGTGCTTGCTGCGGCGATGCTGCCGGGCGGACACATTCCGGCGGGTCAGCTCAAAGGCGCGCGCGGCGATCATTTATCGTCGCTCACACACGGCACGCCGCTTGACAGCGCGGGCGAGCTCGCGGCCAAACTGCTTGACAGCGGCGGGGGCCTGACGGAATTTGAGCGCGCGTGCGACGATGCGCTCATGTCCTATTTGCAGCGGGCGCGGCGCACGCCGTTCGGCCCAGAGGTCGTGGCGGGCTATCTTGGCGCGAAAGAGGCGGAGTTCACCGCCGTGCGCACCATTTTATCCGGCAAGATCGCGGGCATCGCGGCGGAGGACATCCGCGCGCGGCTGCGCATGAGTTATCTCTAAGGGAGGCGGCAGCATGAATAAGATCGGAGTTATCGGCGGGCGCGACAGCGTTTTGGGCTTCCGCGCCCTCGGGCTCGACACCTGCATCGCGGAAAACGGCGAGCAGGCGAAAGCCGCCCTCCACCGCATGGCGAAGGAGAACTACGCCATCATTTATATCACCGAACACCTCGCCGCGCAGATCCCCGCGGAGATCGAGCGTCGGCGCGAGGATGTTTCGCCCGCCGTCATCCTCATCCCGGGCAGGGAGGGGAGTCTCGGCATCGGCACAGCGGGCGTGCACGCGGCTGCGGAAAAGGCCGTCGGCGCGGACATTTTGTAAAAAAGGAGCAAAAGCCTTATGGGAAAGATCGTTAAGGTCTCCGGCCCGCTGGTCGTGGCGTCGGGACTTTCGGAAGCGAATATGGCGGATGTCGTCCGCGTGGGCGAGCAGCACCTCATCGGCGAAATTCTGACGATGAGCGGCGATTCCGCCGCCATTCAGGTGTATGAAGAGACCTCGGGCCTCGGCCCGGGGGCAGAGGTCGTGACGACCGGCGCGCCGCTGTCTGTTGAGCTCGGCCCCGGTTTGATCGAGAATATTTACGACGGCATCCAGCGCCCGCTGGAGGTCATCCGCCAGAAGACGGGCGGCAACTTCCTGCCGCGCGGCGAGGAGGTCCCCGCGCTCGACCGCGAGAAGAAGTGGGACTTCACCGCTGTCGCCAAGGTGGGAGACCACCTGATCGGCGGCGACGTGCTCGGCACGGTGCAGGAGACGCCGTCGATCCTGCACAAGATCATGATGCCGCCCAAGATGAGCGGCACTGTGAAGGAGATCAAGTCCGGCAGCTTCACGGTGGAGGACGTCGTCGCTGTTATTGAGACCGACAAGGGCGAGACGAAGGAACTCACGATGATCCAGAAGTGGCCTGTTCGTGTGGGCCGTCCCTACACGAAGAAGTACCCGCCCGTCACGCCGCTCCAGTCCGGCCAGCGCATTGTGGACACGTTCTTTCCCGTAGCCAAGGGCGGCACGGCGGCAATCCCGGGGCCGTTCGGCAGCGGCAAGACCGTCATGCAGCATGCGCTTGCCAAGTGGGCGGACGTGGATCTCGTCGTTTACATCGGCTGCGGCGAGCGCGGCAACGAGATGACCGACGTTCTGCGCGAATTCCCCGAGCTCGTCGACCCGCGCACGGGCGAGAGTCTGATGAAGCGCACGGTGCTGATCGCTAACACCTCGGATATGCCGGTCGCGGCGCGCGAAGCGAGCATCTACACCGGTATCACCATCGCCGAATACTTCCGTGACATGGGCTACGCCGTCGCAGTCATCGCGGACTCGACCTCCCGCTGGGCGGAGGCCCTGCGCGAAATGTCGGGCCGTCTCGAGGAGATGCCCGGTGAAGAGGGCTATCCTGCGTACCTGTCCTCGCGCCTCGCGCAGTTCTATGAGCGCGCGGGCGTGGTCGAATGCCTCGGCAGCGACGAGCGGCAGGGCAGCCTGACCGCCGTCGGCGCGGTCTCGCCTCCGGGCGGCGACCTCTCCGAGCCTGTCTCGCAGGCGACGATGCGCATCGTCAAGGTCTTCTGGGCACTGGATTCGTCCCTTGCCTACCGACGCCACTTCCCGGCCATCAACTGGCTGAATTCCTATTCGCTCTATCTCGATTCCCTGCGCCCGTGGTACAGCGAGCACCTGGGACACGAATTCCTCGAAAACCGCGAGTGGGCCATGGCGATGCTGCAGGAGGAATCGAACCTCAACGAGATCGTGCAGCTCGTCGGCAAGGATTCGCTCAGCGCGAAGGACCAGATCACGCTTGAGGTCGCGCGTATGATCCGCGAGGACTTTTTGCAGCAGAACTCGTTTGCCGACAACGACGCCTATTCCGAGTACGACCGTCAGGCGCGCATGCTGGCGATGATCCGCCAGTACGACACGCAATGCCTGAGCGCCGCCGAGCGCGGCGGGAATTTAAGCGAGCTCTTCGCCATCCCCGCGCGCGAGAAGATCGGACGCGCCAAGGGCGTGCCCGCCGACCAGTATAAGGACGCCTATGCGAACCTGCTCGTCGAGATGGAAGAGCAGATCGCCGCGATCGCTGAGAAAGGAGAGAAAGAAGAATGATCCGTGAATATAAGACGATCCGCGAAATTTCCGGCCCTCTGATGGTCGTGGACCATGTGCAGGGCGTCACGTATGACGAGCTGGCAGAGATCGTCCTCTCCGACGGCAGCACGCGCCGCTGCAAGGTGCTCGAGGTCAACGGCGACCGCGCGGTCGTGCAGCTGTTTGAAGCGTCGGCGGGCATCAACCTCGCCGATTCGCGCATCCGCTTTTTGGGTCACCCGCTCCAGCTCGCCGTGTCGCGCGACATGCTGGGCCGCGTCTTCAACGGCATGGGTCAGCCCATCGACGGCGGCCCCGAGATCATCGCCGATGAGCACCGCGACATCAACGGCCTTGCGATGAACCCCGCGGCGCGCAACTACCCCAACGAGTTCATCCAGACCGGCATTTCAAGCATCGACGGCCTCAATACCCTTGTCCGCGGACAAAAGCTGCCGATCTTCTCCGGCTCGGGCCTGCCGCACGCACAGCTGGCCGCGCAGATCGCGCGACAGGCGAAGGTGCTGGACGGCGAGAGCAACTTTGCTGTTGTCTTTGCCGCCATCGGCATCACATTTGAAGAATCTGAGTTCTTCGTCAACGAATTCAAGCGCACCGGCGCCATCGACCGCACGGTGCTGTTCACGAACCTTGCCAACGACCCCGCGGTCGAGCGTATCGCGACGCCGCGCATGGCGCTGACCGCCGCGGAATATCTCGCCTTCGACTGCGGTATGCACGTGCTCGTCATTCTGACGGATATCACGAACTACGCAGAAGCCCTGCGCGAGATCAGCGCGGCGAAAAAGGAGGTCCCCGGCCGCCGCGGCTATCCCGGCTACCTCTACACCGACCTTGCGACGATGTACGAGCGCGCGGGCCGTCAGGTGGGCAAGGACGGCTCGATCACGATGATCCCCATCCTGACGATGCCCGAAGACGACAAGACCCACCCCATCCCCGACCTGACGGGCTATATCACCGAGGGGCAGATCATCCTTTCGCGCGAGCTGTACCGCCGCGGTATCAATCCGCCGGTCGACGTGCTGCCGAGCCTTTCCCGACTCAAGGACAAGGGCATCGGCGCGGGCAAGACGCGCGAGGACCATTCCGGCACGATGAACCAGCTCTTCGCGGCCTATGCCACCGGTAAAGAGAACAAGGAGCTCATGTCGATCCTCGGCGAGGCGGCGCTGAGCCCGACTGATTTACTCTACGCCAAGTTTGCCGACGAGTTTGAAAAGCGCTATGTCGCGCAGGGCACGGACGAGAACCGCTCCATTGAGCAGACGCTCGACCTCGGCTGGGAGCTTTTATCCCTTCTGCCGCGCAGCGAGCTCAAGCGCATCAAACCGGAGTATATCGACAAGTATCTCAAAAAGGAAGAGTAAGGGGGGAGAAAAGTGCCTACGACCACTGTTAATCCCACCCGCATGGAGCTCACGCGCCTCAAGGGGCGGCTGCGCACCGCCCAGCGTGGGCACAAACTTCTCAAGGACAAGCGCGACGAGTTGATGAAGCAGTTCATGGAGGTCGTGCGCGAGGACTTAGCGCTGCGGCAGAAGGTGGAGCAGTCGCTTGCGCGCGCCTACGGCTCGTTCACCGTGGCGAGCGCGCTGATGTCGCCGGAAATGCTTGAGCAGGCGCTATTGTGCCCCAAGCAGAGCGTTTCGCTCGAAACGGGCACGGAGAACGTGATGAGCGTCGAGGTGCCGCGCTATGAGTTCAAGCTCGCGAGCGAGGACGGCGGGAATATTTATCCATACGGCTTCGCCCAGACGAGCGGCGAGCTCGACGACGCGGTGCGCGAGCTCGGCGACATTCTGCCCGACCTGCTCCGCCTTGCCGAGGTCGAGAAGGCCACGCAGCTGCTCGCCGCCGAGATCGAGCGCACGAGACGGCGCGTCAACGCGCTCGAATACGTCAAAATTCCGCAGATGCAGCAAAACATCAAGTATATCACGATGAAGCTCGATGAAAACGAGCGTGCCAACACGATCCGGCTGATGAAGGTCAAGGACATCATCCTGAAAGAGGCCATCGAAGAGCGCCGCGAGACCGACAAGGCCGAGGGCGCGGACGTGTGAATGGCGAAAGTTGTCAAAACACTTGAGCGGAGTAAAGCAAAACCCATCCGTTTTGTATAATTTGTCGGTTGACATTTTCGGTTAAGGATCCTATACTGAGACCAACAAAGTTCCACGAACGGAGAAACAACACAAGATGAAGAGCATTTTCGTTTTTGCATACTATTATTACTTTACTATGGATTCGTAGTAAGGCTAATTTGTGATGCAAAGATGCAAAAAGGCTCTGAAAAGAGATTGCTTGATGCGGCACAGGTTAGACCTGTGCCGCATTTTTTCGTTGTGGCGATATTTCACGGTCAATAAGGAGGAAATTATTATGATCGTCGTACTCAAGCGTGGCGCAGAACAGGACAAGCGCGAGCAGCTTATCAACTGGCTCAAAAATCAGGGCCTTGGCGTGCACATCTCCGAGGGCGAGTACCAGACCGTGCTGGGCCTGATCGGCGACACGGCGCGCGTCGACATGGACCTGATCGAGAGTTTGAGCATCGTCGACTCCGTCAAGCGCGTGACAGAGCCCTTCAAGTGCTGCAACCGCAAGTTCCATCCCGACGACATGATCGTGCAGGTGGGCGACGTCAAGGTCGGCGGCGGAAACTTCTGCATGATCGCGGGCCCTTGCTCGGTCGAATCCGAAGAGCAGATCGTCGCGGTCGCCAAGGCCGTGAAGGCCTCGGGCGCGAACATGCTGCGCGGCGGCGCATTCAAGCCCCGCACTTCTCCTTATGATTTCCAAGGCCTCAAGGCCGAGGGCATCGAGCTGCTGAAGATCGCCCGTCAGGAGACCGGCCTTCCCATCGTCACCGAGATCATGGGCACGAATTACCTGCCGCTTTTTGAGGATGTGGACGTCATTCAGGTCGGCGCGCGCAATATGCAGAACTTCGACCTGCTGCGCGAGCTCGGCAAGCTGAGAAAGCCCATCCTCTTAAAGCGCGGCCTCGCCAGCACGCTCAAGGAGCTTTTAATGAGCGCGGAGTACATCATGGCCGGCGGCAACGAGCAGGTCATCCTCTGCGAGCGCGGCATTCGCACCTACGACGACTACATGAGAAACACGCTCGACCTTGCGGCTGTGCCGATGCTCAAGGAGCTCACGCACCTGCCGGTCATCGTCGACCCCAGCCACGCGACCGGCATTGCGCGCCTCGTGCGCCCGATGGCACTGGCTGCTGCCGCCTGCGGCTCTGACGGCCTCATCATCGAGGTGCACAACGACCCCATTCATGCGCTGTGCGACGGCGCGCAATCCCTGCGCCCCGAGCAGTACGATGACCTCGCCAAGGCTGTGCGCCGCGTGAGAGAGGCGGTGGCAGAATGACCGCCGGCATCGTCGGCCTCGGCCTGATCGGCGGCTCGCTCGCCAAGGCATACCACGAGGCGGGCGAGCGTGTGCTCGCCCACGACATCGACCGCGATGTCTTGTCGTTCGCCGTCATCAGCGGCGCGGTGGACGAGGCGCTGACGGACGAGACGATGGCAGAGTGCGATGTCATCCTGCTGGCCGTCCGACCCGCGGCGGCGGTCGAATGGCTCAAAAATCACGCGGCAAAGATCGACAAGCACACGGTCGTCATCGACTGCTGTGGCACCAAGCGCAAGGTATGCGCGGCGTGCTTCCCAATCGCCGAGCAGTACGGCATTACGTACCTTGGCGGTCACCCAATGGCGGGCACGCAGTTCTCGGGCTTCAAGTACGCCAAGGCGAACCTCTTCGTGGGCGCGCCGATGGTGCTCGTGCCGCCGCGCTTTGACGACATTGAATTACTCAGCCATGTGAAAGACCTGCTCTCGCCCGCGGGCTTTGGGAGCTACTCCGTCACAACCGCCGAGCAGCACGACGAGATGATCGCCTTCACCTCGCAGCTGGCGCATGTGGCGTCCAACGCCTACATCAAGAGCCCCACAGCGAAAAAGCACAAGGGCTTTTCCGCCGGCAGCTACAAGGATATGACGCGCGTTGCCTGGCTCGCGCCGCACATGTGGGCGGAGCTCTTCATGGAAAACAAGGAATTCCTGCTCAAGGAGATCGACTGCTACATCGAGCACCTGAGCGAATACAAGACCGCCATGGAACATGACGACGAAGAGACCCTTATCCGACTTCTGGACGAGGGCAAGAAGAGAAAGGAAGAGGTGGACGGCTGATGCGAAGCATCCATATCAAGGCCTCGCGCGAATACGACGTGCTGGTCGAGCGCGGCTTACTCGACCGCGCGGGCGAGCTTCTCCGGGAGGTCAGCGCCCCCGGCATGGCCGCCATCGTGTCGGACGACACGGTCTACGCGCTCTACGGCGAGCGTACGGTCAAGGCCCTTGAAAAGGCGGGCTACCGTGTGCACTCTTTCACATTCCCCGCGGGCGAGGGGAGCAAGAACCTCTCGACCTACGCCGATGTGCTGCACTTCCTCGGTGAGCACCGCTTCAGCCGCAGCGACGTGGTCGTTGCGCTCGGCGGCGGCGTGGTGGGCGACCTCGCGGGCTTTGCCGCGGCGACGTATCAGCGCGGCATGGGCTTTGCCCAGATCCCGACGACGCTGCTGGCCGCGGTCGATTCGTCCGTCGGCGGCAAGACCGCCGTCGACCTGCCCACGGGCAAGAATCAGGCGGGCAGCTTCTATCAGCCCTGCATCGTGATCTGCGATCCCAACACGCTCGAAACGCTGCCCGAGGAGCAGTACCGCTGCGGCTGCGCCGAGATCATCAAGTATTCGATGCTCGGCAATGCAGCGTTCTTTGAAGAACTCTACAAAACGCCCGTGCGTGAGCAGTACGAGCACGTCATCGAGGTCTGCGTGCAGATGAAGCGCGACATCGTCGGCGCGGACGAGTACGACCTCGGCCGCCGCCGCACGCTGAACTTGGGCCACACGTTTGGTCACGCGGTGGAGCAGTGCAGCGATTTTTCTCTTCTGCACGGCGAGGCGGTCGCCATCGGCATGGCGACGGTCACGCGCGCGGCAGTCAAGCGCGGCATTTGCGGCGAAGAGACGCTGGCGCGTCTGCTCGACATTCTGCACCGCTATGGTCTGCCGACCGAGACGGGCTACGAACTCGACAAGCTCTATGAGGCCGAGCTCGTCGACAAGAAGATTTCCGGCGGCAAGATGCACCTCATCGTGCCGGAAAAGATCGGTCAGGTGCGCATGGAGACGATCCCCGTCGAAGCCCTGCGCGACTGGATGCAGGACGGTGGCATCCGATGAAGAGAACTATCACGCCCGGCGCGCGCACGGGACGTGTGCGCATCCCGGCATCCAAATCGCAGGCGCACCGGCTGCTGATCTGCGCGGCGCTCGGCGAGGAGAAGACCGAGGTCGTCTGCGACGGCATTTCCGCCGATATCGCGGCCACGGCGAAGTGCCTGAGCGCGCTCGGCGCGAAAATTGAAGAAATGGAGACGGGCTTTCTCGTCTCTCCGATCAAAAAAGTGCCCGAGGGGCGCTGCGACCTCTACTGCGGCGAGAGCGGGTCGACGCTGCGCTTCCTGCTGCCCATCGTCGGCGCGCTCGGCGCGCAGGCGGTATTCCACCGCGAGGGGCGGCTGCCCCAGCGCCCGCTCGCCCCGCTGGATAGCGTTTTAAAAGAGCATGGCATGACGCTCCGCGAGGACGGCGACCTGCTGTATTGCAGTGGACAGCTGATCGGGGGAAACTATACGATCGCAGGCAATGTGTCCTCTCAATATATTTCGGGCCTTCTCATGGCGCTGCCGCTGCTGATCAGAGACAGTCTTCTTATGGTGTCCGGCCCGCTGGAATCCGCGGCTTACGTCGCCATGACGGAGGATGCACTTCAGCTTTCCAAGCTGACCATCCCCAAAATGGGGGCGATGTGGGCGATTCCCGGTCAGCAGAGATGTCATCTGCCGAAGCGCACGATCGTCGAGGGCGACTGGTCGAACACGGCGTTCTTCCTCTGCATGGGTGCGCTGTCGAAAGAGGGTGTGACCGTCGAGGGGCTGAATTTGCAGTCCTCGCAGGGCGACCGCGGCGTGCTGGACGTTTTGCGCCGGTTCGGCGCGGAAGTCACCGAGCACGGAGACGCCGTGACGGTCAGGCGCGGCGCGCTGCATGGCGTGACGATCAACGCCGCACCCATCCCCGACCTCATCCCCGTGCTGAGTGTCGTTGCGTCGGTCGCAGAGGGGGAGACGCGGGTCGAAAACGCCTACCGGCTGCGGCTCAAGGAGTCCGACCGCCTCAAGAGCACGGCGAATCTCCTGCGCGCGCTCGGCGGACAAGTCGAAGAGAAAGAAGACGGCCTTGTCATCACGGGCGTTCCCGCGCTGCACGGCGGCGCGGTCGAAACGCAGAACGACCATCGCCTCGCGATGTCTGCCGCCACGGCGGCCTGCGCCGCGACGGGCGAGATCACAGTCGATAACGACGGCTGCGTGGCAAAGTCCTATCCCCGCTTTTGGGAGGATTTTAGCAGCTTGAAAGGAGAAGGTTTATGAGCAGCACCTACGGCGAAAATCTGCATTTGACCATCTTCGGCCAGTCGCATTCCCCTGCCATCGGCGTGACGGTCGAGGGCATCCCTGCGGGCGAGAAAGTTGATCTGGACGAGCTCCAGCGCTTTCTGAATCGCCGCGCGCCGGGCAAAAACGTCTGGTCGACGCCGCGCAAGGAGGCCGACGCGCCGGAGATCCTCTCCGGCCTTGTGAACGGCTATACCTGCGGCGCGCCGCTCACGGCCATCATCCGCAATACGAACACCCGCTCGCAGGATTACGCGAATCTTGCTGTCACGCCGCGCCCCGGTCACGCGGACTACACCGCCGAGGTCAAATACGGCGGCTATCAGGACCGCGCGGGCGGCGGACACTTTTCCGGCCGCTTGACCGCACCGTTGTGCATCGCGGGCGGCATCTGCCTGCAAATTCTCGCGCGCGAGGGCATCACGCTTGTGAGCCGCATCGCCTCCATTGCGGGCATTACTGACGAAGGTGAGCTGACAGGCTCGCTTGCTGGCAAGGAGTTCCCCGTTGTCAGCGATGCGCGCGGCGAGGAGATGCGCGAAGCCATCGCGGCGGCGCGCGAGGCTGGTGACAGCGTCGGCGGCGTCATCGAATGCGCAGTTTTTGGTGCGCCCGCGGGCCTTGGCGATCCGATGTTCGGCGGCATGGAAAATCGTATCGCCTCGGCGGTTTTCGGCATTCCGGCGGTCAAGGGCGTTGAGTTCGGCGCAGGCTTTGGCGTGGCGAGCCTTCGCGGCAGCGAGGATAACGACGCCTTTACGGTCGAAAACGGCAAGATCATCACTGAGACGAACCATTGCGGCGGCATTCTTGGCGGTATCACGAACGGCATGCCCATCGTGTTCCGCGCGGCGTTCAAGCCGACGCCATCCATCGCGCGCGAGCAGCAGAGCGTCAATTTGCAGACGATGGTGCCGGAGAAGATGGCCGTCACGGGCCGCCACGACCCGTGCATCGTGCCGCGCGCCGTGCCCTGTGTGGAGGCGGCGGCCGCCATCGCGGTCTATGATGCGTATCTATCGCGCAAAAGGGAAATGAGGTAAGGGAACATGGACTTAAACGACTATCGAAAAGAGATCGACCGCATCGACGATCAGTTTATCGCGCTCTTTGCCAAGCGCATGGAGACCGCTGAAAAGATCGCGGAATATAAAAAGGCCAACGGCCTGCGCGTGCTCGATGCGCGCCGCGAGAAGGAGAAAATGCGCGAGATTCTGGACAAAACGCCGGACGACCTGCGCGAATACGTCTCCTCGCTCTACTCCCTCATTTTCGAGCTGAGCCGCAGCCGCCAGAGCTGTCTTCTCGGCACGAAGGGTGATCTGCCCGCGAAGATCGCCGAGGCCATCGAAAAGACGCCGCAGCTCTTTCCCGAGGACGCCGCCGTCGCCTGTCAGGGCGTGGAGGGAGCGTATTCCGAGCAGGCGTGCGAAAGGCTCTTCAAGCGCCCGAGCACGTTCTTTTTCAGTTCCTTCGAGGCGGTGTTCTCCGCCATTGAAAAGGGCCTCTGCCGCTACGGCGTGCTGCCGCTGGAAAACAGCACGGCGGGCAGCGTGAACGCGGTCTACGACTTGATGACGCAGCACAACTTCCGCATCGTGCGCTCGGTGCGCATCAAGGTTGACCATAATCTTCTCGCCAATCCCGGTGCGAAGCTCGAAAACATCCGTGAGATCTACTCACATGAACAGGCCATCAGCCAGTGCGCACACTTTTTACAGGGGCTTCCCAATGTGAAGGTCATCCGCTGCGAAAATACCGCGGTGGCGGCGCGCATGGTGGCCGAGTCCGGCCGCGACGATGTGGCGGCGCTGTCGTCCCGCGCATGCAGAGAGCTCTACGGCCTTGACTGCCTCGCCGCCTCTGTGCAGGATCAGGGCAATAACTTCACGCGCTTCATCTGCATTGCGAAAAACCTCGAAATTTACCCCGGTGCAGACCGCACGAGCCTGATGATGGTGCTGCCGCACCACCCCGGTTCGCTCTACAAGGTGCTCTCGCGTTTCAACGCGCTCGGCGTCAACATGAACAAGCTCGAGAGCCGCCCGATGCCGGACCGCAACTTCGAGTTCATGTTTTACTTCGACCTTGAAACCTCGGTCTATGCCCCGCAGTTCACCCAGCTCATGGGCGAGCTGCCCGAGCTGTGCGAGGAGTTCACGTATCTTGGCTCTTACAGTGAGGTGGTTTGAATGAAGCGCTGCGGATTACTCGGTGAAAAGCTCGGCCACAGCTATTCGCCCGCTATCCACGCGGAGCTGGCGGACTATGAATACCGGCTCTATGAGGTCGCGCCCGAAAAGCTCGGCGAATTTCTGACGGGCGGCGGCTTTGACGGCATGAACGTCACCATTCCCTATAAAAAGGCCGTTATCCCGTACTGCGCAGAGCTTTCACCCATTGCGCAAAAACTCCAGAGTGTGAACGTGCTGGTCAGGCGCGAGGACGGCACGCTGTACGGCGACAACGCCGATGCCTACGGCTTTGCCGGTATGGTCAGGGCGAGCGGCATTCAGATCGATGGCAAAAAGACGCTCGTGCTCGGCTCCGGCGGCGCCTCCTCGACGGTCTGTGCCGTGCTCGAGGAGATGGGCGCGCGCAGCGTGACCATCATCTCCCGCAAGGGGGAGGACAACTACAACAATCTGGATCGTCACGCGGACGCGGAGGTCATCGTGAACACCACGCCCGTCGGCATGTACCCGAACTGCGGCGTGTCGCCCGTCGACCTGTCGCTCTTCCTGAAGCTCGAGGGTGTGCTCGATATCGTCTACAACCCCGCGCGTACAGCGTTTGTCTTGCAGGCGGAAAAGCTCGGCATTCCTTATATGAGCGGGCTCTACATGCTCGTCGCGCAGGCTAAGCGCACGGCGGAGGTCTTTGAAAACAGGGACATCCCCGACAGAGAGACCGAGCGCATCTGGAAAAAGCTGAGCCTTGAGATGCAGAACATCGTGCTCGTCGGCATGCCCGGCAGCGGCAAGAGCACCGTTGCCGCGCGCCTTGCTGAGAAGCTTGACCGCATCGCGCTTGACAGCGACGCCGAGATCGAAGAGAAAAACGGTATGAGCTGTGCCCAGCTCATCGAAAAGCATGGCGAGGCGGAATTCCGAGAGCTCGAGAGCGAGGCCATTGCCGCGCTCGGCAAGCGCTCGGGAGCGGTCATCGCTACGGGCGGCGGCTGCGTGACGAGAGAGGAAAACTACGATCTTCTGCACCAGAACGGCATCATTTTCTGGTTGAAGCGTGATATCGACCAGCTGCCGCGCGAGGGGAGACCTCTTTCGGCGGGCGACCTTGCGGCGATGTACGACAGGCGCAAGGCCTGCTACGAAAGATTTGCCGACCACATTGTCGACAACAACGGCACAGTGGAGGATACCGTGCAGGCAATTTTGGATTGCCTGAAATAAAGGACAAAAACATCCCGCCGCAATTTGCGGCGGGATGTTTTTGCGCGATGGCGGCAGCTACGGCAGGGGATGGCGGGTGCGCTGCGCAAGCGTTTTGTCGTAGCATCTCGCGCAGCTCCGCCAGTCGATCACCTGCACACGCAGGGCGAGGGACTCCTCGTTGCACGGCACCACCGGCGCGGTCAGGTCGAGCAGCACTGCGCCGAACGCGATGTCGGGGTCCTTCGTGCCGGTGAGCCGGAGTGAGCCGTCCGCCATCAGCGAGAGCAGGACGCGACCGCCGCAGCCGCGGCGCAGCGCATGTGTGAGTACGCGCTCAAAGTCCTCCCGCTCGCCGAAATCGCGCAAGATCGCGGCCTCAAATGTATTCAAAACAGACCACCTCGCCACAAGGTATGCAAAAAGTCCATCAGACAGCACAAAAAAGCGGAAAGTCCTGTGACTTTCCGCTTTTCATTTCAATTTGGACCAACTTAGATGTGGACGACCTTCAGCTCACTCGCCTCGAAGAGACCGAGGCGCTTGCCGACGTTGACATATACCTGCGGGTCGCCGCTCGTGCAGATGACGAATTTGCCCTTTTTTTGCGGGTTGAGCGCGTTCTGCTCGGTGAGGTATGCCTTGACGGCGTTTGCCTGCTCGAGCGCGGGGTTGATGAGGTGCATTTCGGGATAGCACTCGTGGAAGTTCTCTTCCACGATGGGATAGTGCGTGCAGCCGAGGATCAGGTTTTCGACCTTTTCGCGCGCGAGAATGTTGTCGACCTGCGTACGGATCTCGGTGTTAATATCGTGCTGGTTGAAGTCGCCGCGGTCAACGAGTGCCGCGAGCAGGGGAGAGCCCTTGCCGACGACCTTGCACTCGGGATCACCCTCATGGATGAGCTCGGCGTACTTGCCGGAGGCAACAGTGAACTCCGTCGCGATGAGGCCGACGCTCTTGAGATGCTCGCGCAGGACGTATTTGGCAGCTTCTTCCACGATGCTGACGATCTTGTAGTCGAAGCAGGGGCGCAGGCGGTCGGCCATGGTGGAGATGGTGTTGCAGGCGATGGCAGTGCACTTGACACCGTTGTCGCCGAGGAACTGGAGCATGTGGCTGCTCAACTCGAAGATCTGGTCAGAGGTCTTGTTGCCGTAGGGGCAGTTGGCACTGTCGCCAAAATAGATGATATCTTCGCCGGGGAGAATGCGCTGTAATTCGCGTACAACGGTGAGACCGCCGATGCCGCTGTCCATCACGCCGATGGGGTTGCCTGCGTTCAACATGGTTGAAAGCCTCCTTTTTTTGTCTATAAATATTGTACCACGCGCACACAAAAATGCAAGGGATAAATCATTTTTGCTGTTTGTAACAAATCTTGGGAAAAGGATTGCAATTTTGCCCTCACCTGATAAAATAGCATCTGGTGAGAGTTGGGTATTTTACAGCCCGAAACCTGCGCCGCGCGGCGGCATAATACAGAAGAAGAGGTTTGAAACGCTTATGACGATTTTCAACTTGATCACCCTCTTTGGCGGTCTGGCGCTGTTCCTGTACGGCATGCGCCTGATGGGCGACGGACTGAAAAAAGGTTCGTCCGATGCCTTCAAGCGCGCGATGGAAAAGGTGACGAACAATCCGCTCGTCGGCTTTCTGCTGGGCCTTGTGGTCACGGCGGTCATCCAGAGCTCTACGGCGACGATCGTGCTGACGTCGGGCCTTGTCGGCGCGGGCGTGATGTCGCTGCACCAGTCGATCGGCGTCATTCTGGGCGCGAATGTCGGTACGACGATCACGGGCCAGATCATTCGCCTTCTCGACGTGAGCGCATCGGAGACATCGCTGCTCAATTTCTTCAAGCCCTCGACGCTCGCGCCCCTTGCGGCGATTATCGGCATCCTCTTTCTAATGGCGGTCAAGACCCGCCAGTCCGATACCATCGGCTCGATCGCGATGGGCTTCGGCATCCTCTTCACCGGCCTTCTCAGCATGACCGCGGCGGTGAGCCCGCTGTCGGAATCCGAGACGTTTGCCAACATGTTCTACCAGCTCTCGGGAAAGCCGGTGCTCGGCTTCCTGCTCGGCGCGGGCGTTGCGTTCCTGCTGCAGAGTTCGTCGGCGACCATCGGTATTTTGCAGGCCATTGCCACGACCGGCGCGCTGACGTTCTCGTCCGTTTACGCCATCATCATCGGCGTCAACATCGGCGACTGTGTGACGACGGCCATCGTCTGCTCCATCGGCTCGAAGGCCGATGCCAAGCGTACGGGCGTGATCCATATCCTCTTCAACATCGCCGGTTCGATCCTCGTGATCGTGGGGCTGATGCTGCTGCACTCGTTCGGTGTGCTCGATGCCCTGTGGGACGAGGCGCTTTCCTCCGGCGGCATCGCGAATGTGCACACGGTGTTCCGTCTTGTTTCGGCCATCGTGCTGCTGCCGGTGTGCGGCCAGTTTGAAAAGCTCTCGCGCAAGCTCGTCAAGGACGATGTGCGCCTTGGTGAAAATGTCGACCACGAGCTTTCGCTGCTCGATGAAAAGTTCTTCACCTCTCCCGCCATCGCGCTCTCGGGCGCGGGTGAGGCCATCACTACCATGGCGCGCCTTGCGCGCACAGGCGTGATGAGCGCGATGGGTGTGCTCGAGCAGTACGACGCTCACACGATCGAGGTCATCAACGAGAACGAGGAGCACATCGACAAGCTCGCCGACCATGTGGACAACTACCTCATCCGCCTGTCGCCGCACATGCCGAGCGGACACGGAAGCGACATGCTCAACTACTATATCCAGTGCTTCGGCGAGTTTGAGCGTATCGGCGACCACGCCGTGAACCTGACGGAAAATGCGCAGGAGTTCCTTGACCGCAGCGCGAGCCTGTCGCCCACGGCACATCAGGAGCTCATGGTGCTGCGCGAGGTGCTCGGCGAGATTTTAGAGTACACCTACAAGGCCTTTGCCGCCACGGACTACGAGGCCGCGCGCCACATCGAGCCGGTCGAGGAGGTCGTGGATGACCTTGTCGCCACGCTGCGCGCCAATCACATCCGCCGCGTGCGCGACGGGCAGTGCACGGTATACGCGGGCCTCACGTTCCTCGATATCCTCGTCAATGTGGAGCGCATCGCCGACCAGTGCTCGAATGTCGGCGTTTTCACGCTCTCGATGTTCGATGAGCACATCATGAACAACCACCACGACTATATTCAGGCGCTGCACCAGGGCAAAGACCCGGTCTTCAACCGCGCCTATCAGGAGGCGCACGACAAGTATTTCGGCGAGCTCAAGCGCATCGAGCGCAGCAAGTGAGCCGCGCCAGATATGCGCGCCCCTGATTTAATGGAAAATAACGATCAATGCGACTTTTGTGCGCCGCGGCTTGCGTTTGCCGCGGCGCTTTGCTATAATGCAGTGCATAATAGCAGCGTGATTCTCTGCAAAGGAGCATGAAACTATGAAAGCGATTCTTGATGAAATGCTCGCGGCCCTTTCGCGCGGCGAGCGTGTGGTGCTGAGCAGCATTCTGGCGTCTTCGGGCTCTGTGCCGCGCGGCGCGGGCGCGAAGATGGCTGTCTTTGAAGATGACCGCGTGCTCGGCACGATTGGCGGCGGCGCAGTGGAGCGGCTGAGCATCCAGCGCGCGCAGGACGCGCTCAAAAACGGTGGCAGCAACGAGCTCAAGTCCTACAACCTGCACCCGAGTGAAGTGGCCAGCACGGGCATGATCTGCGGCGGAGCGGTGACGGTCTACTTCCAGTTTTTCGCGCCCGAGCAGGCGGCGGACGTCGCGGTGCTCAAGCGCTGGCGCGAAATGCTCGATAAAGACGTCGACCTCTGGCTGCTGTTGTCTCTTGACGGCAACGGCGTGAACGAGTTCCACGTTGTCACGCGCGAGGAGATCCCGCAGGACAAGGTAGACTATTTCTCCGCCAAGGCTGTGTGGAAAGACGGCATTTATGTCGAGCCGCTGTGCCGCGCGGGCAGCGTGTATATCTTCGGCGGCGGCCATGTGGGCCGCGCGCTCGTGCCGGTGCTGGCGACGGTGGGCTTCCGCGTGGTGATGTACGACAACCGCGAGGGGCTTGCGAAGAAAGAAAACTATCCCATGGCGAGCGAGGTCATCTTCGGCAGCTTTTCCGATATTTCCGGCAAGGTGGCGCTCACGGCGAACGACTATGCCGTCGTGATGACGCCGGGCCATCAGGCGGACTATGAAATCCTCTCCCAGGTGCTGGGGAGCGATGCGACCTATATCGGCTGCATCGGCAGCCGCACAAAGGTCGCCAAGACGCGTGAGCGCCTCAAGTGTGACGGCTATACCGAAGAGGACATCGCGCGCGTCCACGCGCCCATCGGCCTTCCGATCCTGGCTGAGACGCCGGAGGAGATCGCCATCAGCATCGCGGCGGAGATGATCGAGCACCGCGCGCGCCTCGCCGGACAGCGGCACTGAGGGTGCGTATATGAAGATCGCACCGCTTTTGCACGTCGGCCGCGGCGTGACGGCCATCATCGGCGGCGGCGGAAAGACGACGCTGATGGAAACGCTCGCCGGGGAGCTTTCGAAAAAGGGTAAGGTCATTATCACGACCACAACGCACATCTGCCGTCCGAAGCAGTATGAAACGCTGCTGGATGCGGACGAGGCCGCCGTTTCGGCGGCATTGGAGCGGTCGGGCATCGTCTGTGTTGCCTCGCAGGCGGAGAGCGGCAAGCTCTGCGCGCCGTGGCTCTCAATGGGCACGCTGGCGCAGCTTGCGGATTTTGTGCTTGTCGAGGCGGACGGTGCCAAGCGCCTGCCGCTCAAGGCGCACGCTTCCCATGAGCCGGTGATCCCGGAGGAGGCGCAGCGTGTCATCATGGTCATCGGCATCGACGGCGTCGGCAAAACCATCCGCGAGACCTGCCACCGCAGCGCGCTCTACGCGCAGCTCGCGGGCGTGGATGAGGAGACGGTCGTCACGCCGCAGCTCGCCGCGCGCGTCGTCAACGCCGAGGGTTACGGCGACCGCGTTTATATCAACAAGGTGGAGTCTGCCGCCGATTATGAAGCGGCGCAGGCCATGGCAAATGAATTTTCCTGCCCGGTCATCGCGGGCAGTCTGCATCAGGGGGTATATGTATGCTTGCATTGATTCGCGGCGCGGGAGACATCGCGAGCGGCGCGGCCATGAGATTGTGGCGCTGCGGGATCGACGTGGTGATGACCGACCTCGCCCGCCCAACGGCCATCCGCCGCACGGTGGCGTTTTCCGATGCCATCGTCCACGGAGAGACAACGGTCGAGGGCCTGCGCGCCGTGCGCGCGGAGAACGCCGCGGAGGCGAAGAAGCTGCTGCGCGAGGGCTCGCTGCCTGTTTTGACCGACCCTGAGTGCGCCTGCCGCG